>Ga0214923_10000222_pt1 | contig 88859 bp, 101 predicted proteins | sample LL1510_MetaG_FD_177993 | JGI IMG/M metagenome (GOLD analysis project Ga0214923, IMG submission 177993) | Freshwater microbial communities from Lake Lanier, Atlanta, Georgia, United States - LL-1510 | ecosystem: Environmental > Aquatic > Freshwater > Lake | place: USA: Georgia | collected... | reverse complement strand
TTGATTCTCTCGGTTGAAATTAAAATTCACCCCACTGTAAATAATTTTTTTTACAATTATAAATACAGTTCTCTGGAGACTTGTTAGAATTAGCACATCTCATCGGAGAACTGATTTTGTATTTAATGAGTTCTGGCTGGTGGATGAGAATCATCGATACCCCTTGAAATGAGAATAGATTCACCGAATTTAGTTGGAACAACAACGATAACAGGGTCGGCATCCATCACGGGATCACTCGTCCCAGGCGCAGATTCATCGTACAATTTCGGTTCTATTTACAAAAAATGGAACAACGTTTATGCATCTGCATTCTCAGGTTCGCTCACGAGCCTAGCAGATGGCAGCTCATACCTGCTCGCTGGAAATAACATAATTATTACCACAGGCTCCTCGGGCGCCGTAACGATATCGTCTACGTCTGCCGCTGGAACGTTGTTTGGCGGAGGAACTCCCAACTATCTTCCAAGGTTTTCGTCTTCAAATAGTCTCGAAGACAGCATCATCTACAATTCTCAGGATGAAGTCGGAGTGGGCTCTGTGTCGCAGAATTCCCGCCTCTTCATATCAGGCACTCAATCTACAAACAAGTCTGTTCTGAAGGTAAAGGCAGGAGTTTCTTCGCCTAATGCTCCTCTTGTCGATATACAGAACAGCAACGGTGATAGCCTCTTGTTTGTATCAGGCAGCGGAAGTGTCGGGATCGGAACGACTTCAACCACTGACAAATTGTCCGTAAATGGTCCCATGTCTATCTCGGGTTCACTTTTGCCGGGTGCAGACGTCATGTATTCTCTTGGCTCTGTAACGAACAGGTGGGCGAACATCTACACCGGTGACTTGCACCTGAGGAACGAGAGAGGCGATTGGACCCTGATCGAGGAAGAGAACTTCCTTACAATTAGAAACAACAAGACAGGAAAGCGCTACATCATAAACATGACCCCCATTCCTGAGCTTGACGAGAAAATAGGGAATTTTTCAACAGGTCCAAAACCTGGATGACATCAATCAAGATCGTTAACAAATTTTCAACAAATTTGCAAGTCTCTTAATAATTAGCGCAGGCCCTCTTTCCTATAGGAGAAAAGCATCATGGCGTTAGTTTTAAGTAACATATCAGGTAGTATTCAATCCAACTCTAGAGTTGGAATCACAGGTTCAGTAATTGTAGCAAACAGACCTGACGGTCTATTCCCAACCATGCCCGGCGACGTGTCATTCTACGTCTCTGGTTCGACAGCTTCGGATTACACTCTCTTCGGAGGTTCAGTAATCGGTTCAGGAAGCCTCGCTCTCAAGAACACATCTGGTGTGACACAGTTCAACGCTGCGTCCTCAGGCGTCACAGTGAGCGATTCTTCGGGAACAAGCAAGTTCTCGGTCGCTTCTTCGACCGGAAACACTTCAGTTGCTGGAACACTTGGAGTCACAGGAGCCATCACGGCCACAGGTGGACTCAGCGGTTCACTCACGAAGCTCACCGATGGATCGAGCTATCTCGTGGCAGGATCGAACATCGTTGTCACGACAGGATCGAATGGTTCGATCACCATTGCCGGAACGATGAATGCATCCACACTCGTTGCCGGATCTGACACACAGATCCAGTTCAACGATGGAGGCAGCAACTTCGGTGGTGATGCAGGTCTCACCTACAATAAGACAACCGACACGCTCACAGGTGTTACAGGCTCATTCTTTAGCCTCAGCACATCGGGCAACTCGTCGGTCGGCGGTGGACTTACAGTCACTGGTGCTTCAACTCTCAATGGTAACGTCACTGTTGGTGATGCATCAGCCGATACAGTTACTGTCAACGGTACGACAACATTTGCAGGTGCAGCTGTTACCACATCCTTTGCAGGAAATGCTCAGGTCGGTGGAAACCTCGGTGTCACTGGTTCTTCGGCATTCAACGGCAATGTCACCCTCGGTGACGCAGCTGCTGACACAGTCACCGTTAACGGTGTTGCCAAGTTCAACAACGGACTTAGCGGTTCACTCACCAAGCTCACCGACGGAACCAGCTACCTCGTCGCAGGTAACAACGTTTCAGTCACGACAGGGTCGAACGGAGCAATCACAATTGCAGCTTCAATGAATGCATCGGCCCTCGTCGCCGGTTCAGACACGCAGCTTCAATTTAATGATGGTGGAACATTCGGTGGTGACGCAGGTCTCACCTACAACAAGACGACTGACACCCTTACAGGTGTCACAGGTTCATTCTTCACCCTCAGCACAACTGGAAACTCTTCTGTTGGAGGAGGACTTACAGTCACAGGCGCTTCGACTCTTAACGGAAACGTTACAGTTGGCGACGCAGCTGCTGACACAGTGACAGTCAACGGAACGACAACCTTCGCAGGATCAACTGTTACAACAACCTTCGCAGGAAATTCTCAAGTTGGTGGTCTCCTCGGAGTTACAGGATCCGCTGGATTCAACGGTAGCGTCACCCTCGGTGATGCATCCGCTGACACAGTGACGGTCAACGGAACGACAACCTTTGCCGGCGCAGCTGTTACAACAACCTTCGCAGGAAACTCACAGGTTGGTGGAAACCTTGGCGTAACAGGATCAGCCGGATTCAACGGCAGCGTCACCCTCGGCGATGCAGCTGCTGATACGATCACAGTCAACGGTGTTGCAAGATTCAACAACGGAATCAGCGGTTCACTCACCAAGCTCACCGACGGAACCAGCTACATCATTGCCGGTGCAAACGCCACAGTTACAACAGGATCGAACGGTGCCATTACGGTTGCAGCAATTGCAAGCGGATCTGACACACAGGTTCAGTTCAATGACGGCGGAGCATTCGGAGCCTCTGCAAACTACACCTTCAACAAGACAACAAACCTCTTGAAGGTCACAAACATCAGCGGTTCGCTCACAAGCAGCAACGTTTCAGCCGGTCAGGTCGTCCTTGCAGGCACAGGCGGCGTGATCAGCGGAAGCAACCAGCTCTTCTGGAACAATGCTTCGGGAAGCCTTGGAATTGGAACCACGCAGCCCACAGGTAAATTTGAGATCGCAGGAGTCTCGGGATCGCTCTTTTCGGTTTCCGACAGCATGTCAGGTTCACTTCTTGCTGTCAACAATGTCTCTGGTCTTCCTATCTTTGAGGTCTTCTCTGACAACAGAATGATAGCTGGCGCATACGGTGCAAATGCACTCGTTGTTTCAGGGTCACGTGTTGCTGTCGGAACAACACCAACAAACACGACAGAGTTCCTCGTCTCGGGTTCTTCAACTGCATCTGACAAGGTTATGCTCGTCAAGGCAGGAATCTCAACTCAGACGGGTGCACTCATCGATGCACAGAACAGTGCAGGAACCTCAGTCTTCATCGTTTCGAACACTGGTATCAGCGGTTCGCTCACGAAGCTCACTGATGGTACAAGCTACCTCGTCGCAGGCTCGGGAGTCTCTGTCACAACAGGGTCTAACGGAGCAGTAACGATTGCCTCGACGGCAAGCGGCGCATCGTTCGTTGCCGGATCTGATACACAAATCCAGTTCAACGACGGTGGAACCTTCGGCGGAGATGCAGGTCTCACATACAACAAGACGACAGATACGCTCACAATTGCAGGCGACCTCGCAGTCAACGGTGGAGATATCACGTCTTCTGCAACAACGTTCAACCTCCTCAACGGAACTGTTACAACCCTCAACCTTGCAGGCGCTGGAACAGACATCAACGTTGGTTCGAACGGTGCTGGATCTCTCTATCTCAAGAACGCTGCAGTTTACATCAGCGGTACTTCGGTACACGCAGGTGCATCGACCTTCAACGGCAACGTCACCCTCGGTGACGCATCCGCTGACACGGTGACAGTCAATGGAACAACGACCTTCGCAGGCGCCGCTGTTACCACGACATTTGCTGGTAACTCACAGGTTGGCGGTCTCCTAGGCGTCACAGGATCGGCTGGCTTCAACGGCAACGTCACCCTCGGTGACGCAGCTGCTGACACAGTGACGGTCAACGGAACGACAACATTCGCTGGCTCGAGCGTTACAACGACCTTCGCCGGTGACGTTGCAGTCAATGGCGGTGATATGACATCGTCGGCCACAACGTTTAACCTCCTTAACAGCACAGTCACAACTCTCAACGTCGGCGGCGCTGCAACAGCAGTTGCCATCGGAGCTTCGACAGGACAGACTGCAATTAAGAACGCCCTCATCGTCACGGGCAGCACAATTCTTGGAGATTCAGCTACGGACACGCTCTCTGTGAGTGGACCCGCAACCTTCAGCCAGGGACTCAGTGGTTCACTCACCAAGCTCTCTGATGGAAGCAGCTACCTCATTGCAGGAACCAACATCTCGCTCGTTACAGGATCGAACGGCGCTGTTACAATCAGCACACAAGCTGACATAACAGACGTCACAGCTGGAAACGGTCTCACAGGTGGTGGAAGCACAGGGTCAGTTACGCTCACCGTCGACGACAGCAAGGTTGCAATGATCAGCGGATCGACCTTCACAGGTGCTGTGAAGTTCAACGCAGGTCTTAGCGGTTCTCTCACCAAGCTCACAGACGGTACGAGCTACATTGTTGCAGGTAACAACGTTACCGTCACGACCGGCTCGAACGGCGCTCTCACGATCGCAGCATCGATGAACGCAGGATCTCTCGTCGCCGGTGTCGACACACAGATCCAGTTCAACGACGGAGGTAGCAACTTCGGTGGAGACGCTGGTCTTACTTACAACAAGACCACGGATACGCTCACGGGTGTCACCGGATCGTTCTTTGCGCTCAGCACAACCGGAAACTCTTCTGTCGGAGGAGCTCTCACGGTTACAGGTGCTTCTTCACTTAATGGAAACGTTACAGTGGGTGATGCATCAGCTGACACAGTCACAGTCAACGGTACGACAACCTTCGCCGGAGCCGCTGTCACAACAACCTTCGCAGGCAACTCGCAGGTTGGCGGTCTCCTCGGCGTCACTGGCTCAGCTGGATTCAACGGCAACGTCACCCTCGGTGACGCAGCTGCTGACACGGTGACTGTCAATGGTACCACAACCTTCGCTGGTGCAGCCGTTACAACAACCTTTGCTGGAAACACACAGGTTGGCGGTCTCCTCGGAGTCACTGGTTCAGCTGGTTTCAACGGCAACGTCACTCTTGGTGATGCATCAGCTGACACCGTCACGGTCAACGGCACAACAACATTCGCCGGTTCAGGAGTTACGACAACCTTTGCTGGTGACGTAGCTGTTAACGGCGGAGATGTTACGTCTTCTGCAACCACCTTCAACCTCCTCAACAGCACAGTTACGACGCTCAACGTCGGTGGCGCTGCCACGGCGGTCGAGATCGGTGCTGCAACAGGTACCACGTCGATCAACAACGACCTCACGGTCGACGGTAACACGACGCTCGGTAACGCATCGACGGATACAGTCACCTTCACGGCAAGAGCCGCTTCAAGCCTCTTGCCCGCTGCAGATGTAACCTATAACCTCGGATCTTCAACGCTCCGATGGGCGAACATCTTCACCGGTGACTTGCATCTCAAGAACGACCGCGGCGACTATACCCTCATTGAGGAAGAGGACTTCCTTACCATTCGCTTCAACAAGACAGGAAAGCGCTACAAGTTCATGCTTGAGGCAGTTCCTGAGCTCGACGAGGAGATTGGTAACTTCTCCTCAGGTCCAAAGGGCTGACCATCTGACGGTTCAGGCCCTCAGTTAAAAGAGGGCCTGAACTGACGGGTCTCCAAATTCCGGCATGGGTTTTTACCCATGCCGGTTTTTCTTGAATTTTTGACAAAATCTCTCTCCGTCTCTCAGGCCTTCATTGAACATCTTCTCTGCGATTTCTTCCGCAGGTATCTCTATTGTGTACCTGTTAAACAACGATGAGTCTGCCGGCCTAATGTCTGACCCGAACGAGAGCGGCCACGCAGAGATCCTCAGAGTGTTGTGGTGCCTCGAGGGTTGATTGCACATGAGCCCGGCATCTACGTGTAGATGACGATTCTTAAACCTAGGGATGTCATTCGCAAAAGGTATTGACGTTGAAGCTCGAAGCACTTCAAATAGCTCTTCTTTCGACAAGAAATCGTCGACCATCTCATATCTCATGTAGAGTGGCCATAACGATACTCGAGTATAGCAGATTACGAGTCGACCTGTCGTGTGTATGTCGTCAGGCGCTTCCTTCTCCATCGTGTCTACGGCCACGGTGACGGTCCTGTGGGCCTTGTCTGCCCGTACCAGATTGGCCACCTTAATTGCCCGTTTAAATCCCTCATAACCATCAAGGCCGGATAAAAAGTGAATTGCTGCGCCCCCTCCTGCGGACGCCGTGATCCACTCCACCTTGTCGAGATCAATTAAACGATGTTCAGCAAGTTTCTGGATGACACCGTAGTACCAGAATACTTTCCATCCACAACCACTGAGAGAAACTCGAGTGAACATGATGACCTAATTATAAAAATTCACCGTTACGATTTTGTTAAGTTTATGTTCCGTATCGTCCACGTGTTTGCTTGTATATATCCTGCACCTGGTTTCCCGTGAGAATCGTTGAATTGTAGACGATCAGCTGACCGATTGATCCACCGAAGTAGCTGTACGAATCGATTGAGCTGTGGGAGTTTCTGCCGATGTATGAAACTGCCGCCCCACCCGTTGTGGAGCAGTAGTAGTTGTAGAATGCACCGGATGCAGATTCTGTTCCGTTGACATATATCTTTGCGGTCCACGTTCCGCCTCCAAGAGCACCTCCTGTTTGTACCGCACAGATGTGGTACCACTTACCGGCTTCGAGACCGGGAACAGAAACGTATCCGGCATTTCCCCACGTGGTTAGAGCAATCGTTGATCCTTGAACGCCAAGGGCTACACCTAATCCTGCACCATCTCCAGTTGTTGCAACCCATCCTGCCCCCACAACCCAACCGGTGCTCGTTGTATCGTTCTTCTTGATCCATGCAGATATCGTGAAGCTGTTCGTTAATCCAAGCTGGCTCACGTAACCGTATTGATTCGATCCGTTGAAGTTCACAGTTCCTGCTCCATACGGAGTTCTCGAAAATGTGGGAGAGTTCACCAAAGTACTGCTGTTTGATGCAGAAGACAGATCTACCCATGATGATCCTGATCCCTGATAGCTCTCTGGGATTGCTCCATCGAGGAATAGCGTGTGCCCTGTTGGTATGTTGAGTTTTCTACCTATCTGTATTGTCACTTATGCACCGTATCTTGACTTGATTGCTCCGTAGTTTTGCATAACCTCTGATGCAATCATCCCCTTATTATACAACTTTACAACGCTTATTTTGCCATTGAGCCAATAAGGAGTGCTCATTCCTCCTATCGATATTCCGTTCTGTCCCATGCTTGAGTTTGTTATCGATCCCTGGACAGATTGGCTCACACCGTCGATGAAGAGTGAGTAGGAAGAAGAAGTTCTTGATGCAACAACGTGATACCATCTATTTGTTGACGGGCTCCAGTTGCAGTAAACAGAACCTCCACCTGAATGTTTTCCAAGATACAAGCCTGACGACGTGTAACCGAACCACCACTTGTCTGCCGTTGATCCTGCAACAGGATCGCTCTGCAGGAATGGAGTGACCCCGGCATTTAAGCTGTTCATCCACACCCACGTTTCAATCGCAAAATCTCCCGTGCCGAAAGCATAGCTTGAATCTGCGTACGTCCAAACGTAAGTGTTGAGTCCCACAAAGTTCATGCAACCACCATAATCAGAGCTGAATGTTGGGCCATTCTGATATGTGCCGATGTTCTTTTTGATCAGATCCGTCCAGACAGTTCCGCTTCCTGGATGACTTTCTCTGTTTGCAGCGTCTAGATAGAGAACAAGCCCGTCTGTTTTTATTTTTGGGCTATAAGAGAGTGCCATGAGTTCTAATTATATAAATATTTCAAATTAAAATTTAATTCCGCGCAATTTACATTCATGGAACCGGTGTTTAAATTTACATAGCATTCTTAAAACTAACGGGTGATGAACATGAACATGAACATGGACAATGATTTGGTAGAAAAGCAGAACAGAGCTCTCAACGTACTAGTCGAAGCAGCACGCCTCGCACAAGCCCGTGGAGCTTTTACACTTGAACAGGCTTCTCTCATTGCAGAAGCCATTTCAGTCTTCAGACCAGCTCAGGAACAGCCGGCTTCAGATGCAGCATCTCCGCCTGCAGCTGATCAGCAGACAGCTTTCTGATTTTCTAAAAAACGTTGTTTTGGTTGCGCAGGAACAATTTAATCCTGCGCAACTTTTTGTTTTTATAATATGGACCATGCCACAAAAGCTTTTTAACGTCAATTTTGGAAAATTGAAGGCCGATGCGATCGGTGCTCAAGGTGTTGGCTATCAAATTCTCAATGATGCAGGAACAGTTGTAACAGCACGCACCACTTCTGGTGTTTACCAAATTGCACCTGGCATTTATTCGGTGCTCGTCGAATTTCCTGCAGGTTTTTCTGGACAAATCTTGTGGGACACAGGAGATCACTTTTTTGACGAAGCTTCATATGCCGCAGAAGAATACAGAGATGTCGACAATTCCAACGACTTAATTCAAAAGATATACGACATCCAGTTTGGTAGATGGAAGATTGAAAACAATCAGATGATATTCTACAAGGAAGACAACTCTACGGAAGTGGTGCGTTTTGATCTGTTTGATGAATCAGGGAAACCCTCCATGGAAGTTGTCTTTGAAAGACTGAGGGCGTAAATTGGCCAGATATCCAATAAAAGTAGGTCAAGGAACCTCTGTTGTAGGCACACCTTCCCGCAGGAGAACAGGAACACTTGTGACTCGTGGTTTCGGTAGAGGTCAAAACATTGTGATGCAAGGATACAGCCTCATGTCTTTTGTCAAAGAGGCACTTACTAGATTCATAACACTCGGCCAATCTGGAGCAAAAAGAGCTCTTCAGGAGATGCAGGATGTCATTGTCTGGGCAAAGCTTTTGCGAGTCAATGACGAGGCTCCAAAAAAGAACATACAGGGCCAAATAAGAGTAAGCATTTCAAAGTCTGCAACCAACTTGGTTGTTAAAGTTGTTGGAGCTGCAAAAGTCAAGGCAAGATCCGCATGGGAAGATTTAAAGATAACTGTCAAGAGAATAAAGTAAGAGATATGTATCTGAGATGGAACCACTGAAAGAAACCATAGAATTAGACCTCGAAGAATCGAATGATCTAACTTTTAAGATTAAATTAGAAGGAACTGCCGCATCTCCCGCTAAGGTAAGACTTGTCTGTGAAGGAGAAGACTTTTCATACATGTTTAACGGATATGGAACAGGTGAAGATGAAGTAGTTCAGTTCACTCTACCCAGAATGGATAAGAAGATCACAGAGGGAACCTATAATGCTAGAGTGGAAGTGCTGGTAGATAACAGATACTTTGCTCCTCTTCAGTTTGGAATTAATTTCAAGAAGACTCTTTCAGTTGTTGCAGAAGCAATTCAGGTGATAAGAAAGGCATCTTCACCTGAAGTCACAGTTACTGCAATGCCTGTTGTTTCATCTCGACCGTCTTCGGCCACTGTTTCTTCAATTAAATTTGAGCAGAAACCCGAACAAAAGAAGTCCGTTGTTGAGTCAGCTCCCGTTCAACAAAAGATACAGATTGAACCAAGTCCAGGAACTTTAAAAGACACATTTTTGAAAAAGTCGCTTCCTAGCTCATTAAAAGAAAAATTTGGAAAATAATAAAGACAGTTTGCAATTTGAGCTGTTAGGAGAGAGCCACAAGATTGTCAACGATTTCAGACTAAATCGTTGAGGAATATATACTTATCAATTGGATAGGTGTAACTCATGGCCACTTTCGTCAGCACGGTGTCTCCGACGCCATTTGGTTTCTTCGACTCAGACGCTGCCTTTCAAGCAGAGGCGGATGCGATGGTCACGTATGTCAAAAGAAAGCTCGGCGACGACGTCCTCTCGGTAGAGTTGACGAAGAAAGAGATATGGGCTTGTTTCGAGGAGGCGGTTTGTGAATACTCACGCCTCATCCACGAAACAAAGATCGTTTCGGAGCTGACTAATGTTCTCGGGGCCCAGACGGGCTCTGCCGACTTAACAAACCGATATACACAACGCTCCCTTGAGTATCTCCTCAGAATGGCCGAACCATATGCCACCAATGCGTTCGTTGGAGGATCTGAGAACGCAATATTTGGATACTTCGATCTGGTTGGTGGTCAACAGGATTACGACATTTATAAGGATCTAAAAGATGTTGTCTCTGGAAGCAACGTGTATGACAATCTGATCGGTCAAAAAGGCAAACTTCGAGTCGTTGAGCTCTTCCACATGGAGCCTCTCGCCGCGCAACAGTTCCTCCTCAACGCGAGCAACATCACTAACTTTCTCGCCACCAACTTCAACTATGAGTCGTACGTGAACTCTTCAATCTTCTACGTCCTCCCCGTCTTCGAGGACGTCCTCAGGAGAGGCATGTTGGAGTCGGCCTTTAGGGTGAGGAGGTCCCATTACTCCTACGAGATCATGGGAAGCAAGTTGAGGATATATCCGATACCCATCACTGATTTGCAAGTTGGCAAGCTCTTCTGTAAGGTTCTACCTCCTCAGAATCCCCTTGCTCCTTCTGCCTACGGCGATCAGACTATATATGGTGTCTCCGGGGCACAGAACATGCCTCTTGATAACATACCGTTCACCACGATAAACCAACCAGGCCGTCAATGGATTCGCCAGTACTGCCTTGCACTCGCTCGCGAGCTCCTCGGTCTCATTCGCTCCAAGTTCCAGAACATCCCCATTCCAAATGCCGATCTTCAGCTCAACGGTGATGCACTTGTGACCCAAGGTCGCGAGGACAAGGAGAAGCTTCAGACACAGATGAAGGAATTTCTTGCTCAGCTTACTCATCAGAAACTCCTCGAGGCCGATGCTGCCGCCGCTGAGTCCCTCAACAAACAACTCAGGTACATGCCCATGCCGAAGGGCCATGCCATCAGGATTGGGTGACGAGAGATGGCACGTTTGTTCATCACCCCCAGGGAATTAAATTTCATAAGTGACATCACGAAAGAGATAATCAAGGACGTGGTGGGTCAGAAGATCTACTACTATCCCATCTCTGAGATCAAGACGAAGACCCACGGCGTCTACAACGAGGCTCTCAAGAAAGTCTATGATAATCCCATTGCTCTAGATGCTTTCGTTGACAACAATTTTCAGAACGACACGAAGATCGACAAATTCGGTATTGATGCTCAGTTTAAGGTTGAGGTGTTCATCCAGCACCGTGACCTCGTTGACAAGGGCATCAGTGTCAACATTGGCGACTTCTTTTCTTTCTCTGACATCTTCTATGAGATTACAGAGAGAAACTTCATGAGAAACATCTACGGCATGCCTGAACACAAGGACGGTGTACGTCTCATCGGCGTCAAAGCCCGTGAGGGTCTATTTGTTGCACCAATCATTGGTCCAACTGACATCAGCTACACTGATGCTGATTCAATTCAAAAAGAATTTCATCAACAGAGAGGCGAAGCCCTTGACAAAGATGGCGAGGAAACAGGAGACAAGAGAGATCTCATTGAGAATGGTGTTCTTGAAAAACCGCTGACGGGACCAAAAGAGGTTTCTCAAAATGGAGATTTGACAAACGCGGGTTCATCATTCTACGATGAGTAAACGACATGACTACAAGATTTAACACTAGATCAAAAAATAGGTTCGGGCAGCCGCCTCTTCAGTCGGGATATGAAAAAACTGCATCAACACCAGATCTTTTTATACCGTCTTGCGGAATAGAAGACGTAGATGTTTCTCTTTTCAATCTTTTTGACAAAGAGATAGTCGCTCAGTTTGGTGGAACAGATAATTCAGAATTAAAAAAGGTTCCTGTTGTTTTTGCTGCTGGTGAAAAATGGGCTCTTCTTAAAGGTGGAAGACCCCTAAGAGACAAAAATAATACTCTGTTATTGCCACTTATAACGATAATGAGAACTGATTTAAATCAAACTTCTTCTGAAGACATAGTCGGCAGAGGAATAAATCAGCAAACTGGAGAGCTTGTCGTCAAAAGAAGACTCGACAGCTCAGACAGAGATTATCAGAGGATTATTAACAGATTAATGATACCAAATCAGAGCGGGTTGTCAGAAAGCACTGCTTCCTCTTCTTTAAAGACTGAAAGATCCACAGGAGATCTTTCACAGTCAAAAGATGCAAAAAATGGAGCTCTCCTCGTTCCAAATCTGACCAATAATGTGTACGAAACAATAGTTGTCCCCTCGCCACAGTTCTATACTGCAAAATACCAGGTGACCATTTGGACTCAATATACGCAGCATGCAAATCAAATACTTGAAAAGATTTTTAGCTCTTTTCTTCCGCAGGGACAATCTTGGAGACTTGATACCGCAAAAGGATATTGGTTCATTGCCAAAGTTGAAGATGGATCATTTGCAATTGAAACCAACTTTGATGACATGTCTCAGCAAGAGAGATACATAAAGCACACATTTAATGTCTCTGTGCCGGCATATTTTTTTGTTCCTTCTTCTCCCGGATCACCGATTGCAATAAAAAAATATGTTTCTGTTCCTACGGTTAGCTTTGAAACCGGATTTGATAATCCTATTTCTTTAAAAGAAGAGGAAGATTCTTATGTCTTGGGGTCCAACGATCCTACGATTCCTCTTGATGAACAACCAAACAGAAAGCTTGATCAACAAGCAGACGGCTGGAGACAACAAAAAATATACCCTGTTTTTTCGAGCATAAGTGACAGTTCGAATTTAAGAAGACAATATTCGGACCCAGTTGCATCATCTGAATCCCAATCGAGCAATTCCGCAACCGAAGGGTCGGTAAAAGTAATTGGAAAGACATCAAAAGGTGAGACCGTTTATTCTGGAAGATCTTTGGAAGGATTGGAAATCATATTTACAAAATGATGATTCCTGACTTGAAGATGATAGTTATGAAAGAATCACTGATTAAGGAGATTAGATAATGGCCGAGCAGACTTTTAAGGCGCCCAACTTTTATGAGCGTGAAATTGACCTTTCCGCACCCAGCGTTACTGGCCCCGTTGGTGTACCTGCTGCCGTAATCGGTACTTCGAACAAAGGAACAGCCTTCGTTCCAGTTACTGTTGCAAATTTTGACGAGTTTATTCAAAGGTTTGGTAATTTGGATCCAAAGCATTTTGGTCCCTATGCAGCCAATGAGTTTTTAAAGCACAGGTCTGCTCTTACTTACATGAAGGTCCTTGGTGCAGGAGCAAATTCTTCTGATTCTGACATTGATGCAACAAGAGTTTATGGAACTGTAAAAAATGCAGGATTTGTTCTTTCAGGATCATCAGCAGTCGCCGGAGATTCTAGGTCTGTAGGATCTGTTCAGTTCATAGTTGCAAAGCATGTTCCTACTCTTTCAGGAACATATGGAATGCCTATGTTCTCTGACAATGACACATTCTCTGCTTCTGCAGTATCCGAAACTCCTCTCAATCTCGTCAGAGGATTAATAATGTCGCCTAACACGTCAAGAGTCATGATTTTGACGAGTTCTGCAGCAGTAGGTGCACTGAATTCTTCGGTTCACGACTCTACTATTGCAGATGCAGACGGGAAATTTAAAGTTGTCATTTCATCGTCTCTTGGGTCATCTTTCTCTTCTCAGGACGGAAACAGCGGAGTAAAAGTTTTCACTGTTTCTCTTGATCCTTCAAGCAAAGATTATTTTGGAAAAGTCTTAAATACAGACCCCGATAAGTTTGTTCAAGAGCAACACTATCTTCATGCAGACTTTGCAGTTGATTCCAATGTTGCTTATGTCAGCGGAACATGCCCAGTTGCAATTGTTTCGGGTTCGTCAAACGCATCTTCAAACGGAGATGCAAGCAAATACTTCAGAGAAGTGTTTGGTTCTTACAACACGAGATACACGTCTCCAAAGACGACCTATTTCATATCTCAACCATATGGAACCACAGAGTACGACCTCTTTAGATTCGAAGCTCTTGACGATGGAGAGTATGCAAACTCTCTTTACAAGATCTCGATCAGCAACATTAAGGCGTCTTCTGATGACTCAAACAAGTTTGGCACGTTCAACGTGCAGATCAGATCATGGGACGACACAGATACATCTCTGAACGTCATTGAACAGTATACAAACTGTTCGCTTGATCCAAGCTCAGAAAATTATATTGCCAAGCTAATTGGTGACAGAAAAGTCTACTATAACTTTGATGCCGTCAATCCTACGGAAAAGAGAATTGTTGCAACTGGAAAGTATGCAAATAATTCCAAGTATGTCAGAGTTATAGTCAGTGAAGCTGTCGAAAGAGGAAGCATACCTGACAATGCTCTTCCCTTTGGGTTTAGAGGACCAAATGCTCTCAAGGTCAACGACTTCATGAAGGCTTCAGATGCTGTATTGCCTTCAAAGTCAAGACTTGGCGGACAGCTTAATTCTTCGCACTCAAGCTTTGGATCATTGTCACTCACAGGTTCGTTCTTGCCACCAATTCCATTCAGATACAAGGTGACACGTGGAGAGACAAGAGGAGATCTTTACGACGGAGAGCCAGGACCTTCAGAACAAGCAAATGTTTCATACTACTGGGGTGTGAAATTCGAAAGAGCAAGCACCTCTTCTTCACCAAATTCATCCGATGTCTTGAATTCAAACGTTGTTGGTGAAAAGAATCAGCTTCTTGAGTCCTACACAAAATTTGTTGGAATTGAAAAGCTTGACGCTTTAACGACTGGATCTTATTCGGACAACATCAACAACAACAAGTTTAGCCTTGCAAATGTTGCTCTGTACGCCGGGTCGATAGGACAGCTCACAAGCTCTGTCAACACTCACATGAGACAAGCAGTTTACGTTAGAAACGCAAAACTTGACAGCACCGACTACACGTGGACAGAGGGTTTAACAAAGAGAATAACATTCGCCACACTCTTGGCTTCTGGTTCGGCAGCAGAATTCAATAAGTTCTCTTCATATGCAAAGTTTACGAACTTTATGTACGGCGGATTCGACGGCACGAACTTCCTCAATAGAGACGCAAGACGTCTCAACGACAAGTCAGTCTCGTTTGATGCAGGCGGAGGAGCATCGGCAGGAGCAGTTGTTGGAGGATTCTCTTCAAATCCATCAGGTGAAAATGTCAGCAACAACGGAGTCGCCTCCTATCTCACAGCAGTGGACATTGTCACAAATCCATTAGAGGCCAACAATAACCTAATAGCAATTCCCGGAATAAGAGAACCTTATGTAACATCCAGGACAATGCAAAAGGTCAGAGATTATGGTATGGCAATGTACGTCATGGACATACCGTCATATGACGACAATGAAAATCGACTGTACGATGATTCGACAAATAAACCGAACGTCAGCAGGACTTCAAACTTGTTCGACAGCAGAGCAATAGACAACAACTATGCTGCAGTCTATTATCCCGACGTCTTTATTGATGATGCAGCAAATCGTCGAAAAGTTAAGGTTCCTGCATCAGTACCTGCACTCGGAGCTCTTTCTTTTAACGACAGGGTTACCTATCCGTGGTTTGCACCTGCAGGATTCAACAGAGCAGCACTTGACTTTGTCACAAACGTTGCTGTGAGACTCAGCAGCTCAGACAAGGATCGCCTCTATGAGTCCCGTATTAATCCGATAGCGTCGTTCCCAAGACTGGGATACGTGATCTATGGTCAGAAGACTCTTCAGATCAATAAGTCAGCCCTCGACAGAGTTAATGTTAGAAGACTGATGCTTGAAATAAAGAGGATCATCACTGACATTGCTCAAAAGATTGTTTTTGAGCAAAACACCCCGGCAGTCCGCAACAAGTTTGTTGCCGACACATCATTTCAGCTCAGCCTCATTCAGGCTCAAGCCGGAGTCGAAGCATTCCAGGTCGTGATGAATGAATCGAACAACACTCAAGAGGACGTTGATCTCAATCGTCTCAATGGTCGAATTGTTGTCGTACCAACAAGAGTTGTTGAATACATCGCAATTGACTTCATCGTGACAAATAGTGGAGTTCAGTTCGTCTGAAATTAGCCTTTAGGCACATACTTAGAAAGAAATTGGGAGCAGATAAATGGCACAACTGAAATTCGGAAGCGCAGGCGTAACGGCAAGAGAAATTGACATCTCTGGACCAACTACACAGCAGCCTGTCGGAGTACCTGCAGGAATAATAGGAACTTCTTTGAAAGGGCCTGCATTCGTGCCAGTTACGGTCGGTAATCTTTCTGACTGGTATTCCAAATTCGGTCAGACTGATGGGAAAAAGTTTGGCCCACTTGCCGTAGTTGAATGGCTTCGAAACGCTCAGGCGGTCACTTATTTGAAAGTGCTCGGCGCAGGCGACGGAAGAAAGAAAGATACAGAAGGCAAAGTAACAAATGCAGGTTTTGTTGTCGGATCAAAGCTTCCTAATTCCGACGGAGTAATTGAAAGCAACCCATATGCCAACGCCGGTGGCCCAGAAGGAAGACTCTACTTCCTTGGATGCTTCATGTCGGAGTCTGCAGGTTCCACTTACTTCAGCGAAGCAGGACTTCAGGGTGCTGGGTCAAGCACACAAAGCGTCACAGCTTCTCTTCCGATAATCAGAGGAGTCCTCATGGCACCCTCAGGAGTTCTTCTAAGGCTTTCGTCTTCAATTGACGGAAATTCAGACGCTCCTGGTTCTTCTGTAGTGGGATCGAATGCCGCAGCCAAGGGATCGGCCCTTGGAAGCGTTGTGTTGTCGACCGACGGAACAACTCCAAAACAGGAATTCGTTCTTTACCTCAATGGTCACAAGGGGACTGATTCAAGGTATCCAAACGTCATAACTGCGTCTTTTGACCCACTTTCAAACAACTACTTTGCGAAGTCTCTCAACACTGATCCTTACAAGGTTCAAGAAGCCGGACACTATCTGTATGCGAACTGGGACATACATCCTACTCTTGCAGTCGTCACCGGAACAGGTCTTGTTAAACCTTCTTTTGGTGGAACACAGGCAAACAACTACATAGAGCCTTCCGCATTCGTTTTAACTTCGTCACTTGGCAGAAACGTCCCCGACACTCTGGTTCCCAACTACGAATCATTCCAGGACAGGTTCTCTCATGCCGTTTCTCCTTGGGTCGTCTCACAGAAGTTCGGAGGAACTGCAAAGAACCTCTTTAGACTCCATGCTCTCGACGACGGAGAGAACGTCTCGACGTTGTTCAAGGTATCTGTTGAGAACATCAATGTGTCGACCGACCCATTGAATAAGTTTGGATCCTTCGATGTCGTTCTTAGGTACTGGAACGACACAGACCAGAACAGAAAGCCACTTCCAAAGGAAGTCTTCAGAGGAGTCAACCTCGATCCTTCGTCGGACAGATACATTGCAAAGGTCATAGGAGACCTTCATGCATATTATGACTTTGACAGGGACGAAGCAGAACAGAAGCTCGTCGTCGACGGCAACTATCCTAACATGTCCAACTACGTCAGAGTCGAAGTGAGCTCAGATGTTGAAGACGGATTCATCGACCCCGAGGCCGTTCCAATGGGCTTCAGGGGAATAGACCACTTGGTCACGTCGGGCTCTGCACCACTCCAGGGACTCTCTTCGACTCTTTCAAATGCCTTGTACGTCATGGCCTCGAAGTCGTCGGTCACTCCTCCGCTTCCTTTCAGAAGAAAGATCACTCAGTCCACCGAGTGGACCGCACTTGAGCAGGTCAACAACAAGTTCTACTGGGGAGTTCAGTTTGAACATCCAAACACGCTCCTCAAGAAGAACGAGAGCATACTTGCCAATAATTCCGTTAAGTCCTTTGCCAAGTATTTCCCGAACTTTTCTGTTGGGTATGCAAGCTTCCTGACGGGAAGCAACGCAGGGCAACCAGACACTTCCGAGTGGGGTATCATTGACTCCGACAGGTTCTGCAACAACTTCTTCAGCCTTGAGAATATACAAGTCGTCACAGGGTCGAACGGTCTTGCAGATCCCAACAAGTGGGTGAATGCAGTCTATTGCAGAAAGGGAAACGTATCTTCTACCGACACAAGCAAGTTCCTTTCTTCGGCAGATGCAGGAAAAGTCCGTGGATTCAAGGTTGAAGACATCAACTCAAACAAGACCTTCGCCAAGTTCACGTTCTTCATGCAGGGTGGATTCAATGGAGTCAACATCTTTGACGAAGATTCATATGAGTTGAACAACAATGCAGTCTCGGCAGACATGGATGCCTCTGCAGGACGTGGCCTCGAAGAGGGCGCGACTGTAAGAACTTATCTCAAGGCGCTCGACGTCATGAAGAGCACGACAAACGTCGACATACAACTCCTTGCAATGCCCGGAATTCGCGAACCAATCGTCACGGACGCCGCAACTCTTGCCGTAGAGGAAAGGTTCGACGCCCTCTACATCATGGACGTTGAGCAGATTGACGAAAATGGAGATGAGGTGAAGCTTGAGTCGCAAAACCCGTCGGTCTTGAACACGGTCGACAGATTCGTCAACAGGTCGGTCGATTCTTCATTCGCTGCTGCATACTTCCCGGACGTCCTCTACAGAGACCCAACAGGAAAGAACCTTCAGGTACCTCCTTCGGTCCTCGTCCTCGGAGCCCTTGCTTTGAACGATTCGGTCGGTCATCCATGGTTTGCACCTGCAGGATTCACACGTGGAGCTCTTCCTGAGACTGCACTTGAACCAAGAGTAAGGCTCTCACAGGGCGACATGGATTCCCTCTACGACAGATCGATCAATCCCATCGTTGCATTCCCGGGAGCAGTCAGAAGCGGAACAAATCCCCGCGGCGGCATCGTGGTGTGGGGCCAGAAGACGCTTCAGGTTGCAGCCTCTGCACTTGACAGGGTCAACGTTCGCCGACTCCTCATCGACATCCGTCGCCAGGTCCGTGACATTGCCCAGTCGATCATATTCGAGCCAAACCGAGAGGCGACGCTTGCCCGATTCTCGGCAGCCGTCACACCCCGCCTCCAGAGGATCCAGCAGCTCAGCGGGCTCGAGAGATTCAAGGTGGTCATCGATTCGTCGACAACGACGCAGGACGATATACAGAACAACACGATCCGTGGTAAGATATTCGTGCAGCCAACGAAGAGCATCGAATTCGTCTCGCTCGACTTCGTGGTTGCCAACAACGTCACACAGATACAGTGAGAATTAAATGAGAATAACACGCCAACAGTTAACCGACCTGATTAATGAAGAAATATCCTCGGCCCTCCTGGAGAGTCAGAACAGACGACTCCTGGAGGTGTCCGATACCGGATCCGGTGATCTCTATGACATTGATGGAGCATCGTTGCTCGAATTCGCCGATGCATACGTCACTCTGGGCGCTGCTGTTCAAGAGCAGCTCAGAGATCTGCTCGACAATCAAGAGGACGCGTATCTCAATGAGAACGCCGTGCAAATGATTGAAGATCGCCTGGGCGGTATGAACAGTTCAATAGACGAAGCCCTCGAGGCCTGGAAGGCAGCGAACGGCGACGGTGATGACGAGGACGACGGCACTTGGGCCGCCGCAGTCCGAGCCAACCGCTGATTACTAGAAAAACAAACAAGAGGACAGGATGAAAGACTCCTGTCCTTTTTATGTTTCCATCTCATACACGATGTTCTCACATCCCCATATCTTGACGACGCCTGCAGCTTCTGCCACGTCAGCCTCTGTCAGTCCGTTCTTCGAGTCTGCCTTGTACTTAAACCGATTGAAACGATTGTCGAAGTCTGTCCACCAGAACCGTGGAGGAGTTCTGCTGACTTCCTTGAATCCTGCAGCCGCATATCCTGTCCCTGAACCACCGTGTCGAGTGTCCACGTACGTCATTAGCTTTCCATATCCTCTCTCTTTGCACCACGTCCTGGCCCATGCAACGAGCTTGCTTAGTCCACCTGGGATGTTGTGACTCTTCTTCGGGCAGCACCTTGCGACCTCCATTGTTCCTTCCTTCTTGTGGAAAGGCTTTCTTAAGGACATTGCATATATGATCTCGTCTCCACTGATGAGACCACAAGTCGCCGTTGCAGACACGTCTCCGTCTATGTGGTTTTCTTCGAAGAACCTGCTCCTCTCTGAAGGCGTCAGCTCTCGAATGGTGCACTTCCTTGCACCGATACGAACAGAAGACATGTTCAAGCGTGAGACGATCATCGACTTGACTATGTCCGACTTGTCTCTCCATTCGTCTTCAAACACGTGGATGAGCTTTATCCCTACCTTGTCCGCGGAGATCGATTTGTTGGAATGATAATTAGGAGATCGCCCGGCGTGCGAATGCCAGTAGAGCCCGTTATACTCGACGGCCACTCTCTTTGACTCCACGTGGATGTCGAGTTCAAGTCCTCCTGGGATCGTCGAACGATCATTTCTCTTCACTTCGACTCCGAGGCTCTCAACCCACTTGGCGACCATTTCCTGTGCCAAAGAACCGCCGGGTGAGCACTTAAAGCACTTACCATACTGAAGGGACCTGAGGGACCCAAAGAACGTCTCGTTGCATCCGATGCACTGCACCTGTATCACCCTTTGAGCATCATTGACGTAGCTCTCTAGTCCGCCAACCACTTTCAATTTTCCTCTTGCCTCCACCCGAGACTTGATCTCATCTGTCGGCAGTCTCTTCATCTTGTCGAGGTGCTTTCTTATGTTCTCCTGTCTCATTACCAAGGAGACGTTCGCCGCCATTGCTGCCACTCTCTCGTCCGACTCCTTTGTGAGACCCTTCGCCCAAGGCACCACATCACCCGCCGCGAATTTCTCCTTGAGTCCCGCAGCAGCTTCTGCCACCCGTTCGTCTGTCTCTGCTGTAAGCCCCTTGTTCCAAGCGACGATGGAGCCCTCCTCAAAAGCGGCTTTCCTTCCGATACCCGTCGCCACTCCCCTTCTCCTGACGCGTTCGTCTGATTCTTTCGTTAGCCCCTTTGACCACGACTCTTTACCTTTGAGTGCTTGAGACCTCGCTGCCGCTATCCTCTCCGCCTCCTCTGTGCTGCACACCTTGTAGATGCTGCCGTTGTGACCGTTGACGACCTTGGAGTAACCGTTCCGCCATCCGTTCCACTTGGTCTCCGCCCCACACCCGCAGGCACACTTGACGGGCCCACCGTTGAGTTCGTCCCACACTTCCTTCGATGATTTTCCGTGGGACTCTGAGAGGTGCTTCTCAAAAGACGTCAACCTCTTGCTGCTGAAACCACCGCACAGGGGACACACGACCGCCTCCAACACCTTGCCTTCGATGGCACCCATTCGTTCTTTCTCCTTGGTTTTAATTATAATCAATTGATTAAAAAAAAGTCAAAAAAAAGAAAACATTAATAATTAAATTCGTCCTGATTTAAGGAAATAGGAGAATTAACATGGCTGCTGAGACACTAGACGTAACATCAATGATTCCTGCAAAATTCGAACCAAAACGTAAAAACAGATGGGTTCTCATGATTGAGGGAATCGATGCCTACATCATCAAGACGACTGCTCGTCCCACAATTGCAACGGAAGAGGTCGAAGTCCCCTTCATCAACTCACGCCGTTACCTCGCAGGCAAGACGACATTCAACACAATTCCTGTGACACTTCACGATCCAATTGCCCCCTCGGGTGCTCAGCAGGTCATGGAATGGGTCCGCACTCACTTTGAGTCGGTCTCAGGTCGTGCAGGTTACGCCGACTTCTACAAGCGTGACATCCAGCTCAAGATGTTGGATCCAGTAGGAACAGTCGTCGAGTTATGGGACATAAAGGGAGCATTTATTACAGAGGCCAACTTTGGTGAAGTAACGTATGAAGACGGAGGCCCAATGGAGATTTCTCTTACTCTCCGATTCGACAACTGTGTTCTGCAATTCTGATTAAAATATATCCTAACAGGAATATACAACTTCATAGGATGTGCCATAGTTACGGCATGTCCTATGATCGTTTAAAGTGCCCCAAATGTGAAAAAGATTTCGGACAAGAAGCTAAGTTCGTTGATCACCTTAGGGACACCCATGAAGTTTATGATGCAGCACTTCTGTATGTAGAGTTGAACAATTCGGGGATTTGGCCGACTTGTAATTGTTCAAGTGACTGCAAAGCATTGCTCAAGTTTACCTCGTGGAAAAAAGGTTTTGTCTCCAAGTATGCCCGCGGGCACAATGCCCGGGTCGACAGTGTTTATCTAGATGCTCATCGACAACGAGAGTTCGCAGACAAAAGAATGAAAGGTTACGAGCAGGGCAAATACAAGGCATGGAACTGTGGACTGACAAAGGAAACATCCGATAAAGTTTCATCAATGAGCCAAAAGATCTCTGCATCATTGAAAGAAGGATATTTGTCAGGAAGACTGAAAGATTGGCACTCTGTAGACCCTGAAAAATCACTTATTGTTGCACAAAAGATCTCACAGCGCAAAAAAGAGCTATATTCTAATGGGACCCTGAGTCCTTGGAACAAGGGGCTGACGAAGTACGACGATGCCCGAGTTGCAGCTATGTCCGCCGGCATAAAAGAGAACTATGAAGAGAATCCAAGCTCTTCTCATAGGCGTCTAACCCCAGTTCAGCTTCAAGAGAGAATTGAAGCAACAAATGCATTCGATCTTGTTTCAGACCCACAGCATTATAGAAACAAGTATCAGAAACTTCAAGTCAAGTGCAGAACTTGCAACATCATTCAGACTAAAAATCTTATGATGTTGGAGAGCTCTCCTGTCTGTCATTCTTGTTCTCCTAAAGAATCAAGGGCACAGATTGAAATATATGAATTCGTTAAAGAATTTGCATCTGATGCAGTCTTGTCAGACAGATCTATCATTTCACCAAAAGAGCTCGATATATGGATTCCATCTTCAAAGTTTGCCATTGAGTTTAATGGGCTTTTTTGGCACTCTGAGTCAATTATACAAGATCCAGGATATCATCAAAAGAAACATGCTGCATGCACAGAAAAAGGGATAAGCCTTCTTTCTATATATGAAGACGAATGGCGTGACAAAAAGAACATCATAAAGGGAATGATTAGGCATAGGCTAGGAAAGCCAATTAAAGTTTGGGATGCAAGAAAGCTGAAGACGTCTGAGATTTCTCCTCTTTCTTCTCAAAAATTCTTTGATGAAAATCACCTGGAGGGTTATGTCAAATCAATTATTACTTTTGGGATTCTCGATGAAGATGGACAAATTGTTGCTGCAATGTCACTTCGTAAACCATTTCACAAAAAATACAGCAACATGATTGAAGTGGGAAGATGTTGCACACTTTCAGGACATTCTGTCAGAGGATGGTTAGGAAAACTTACTTCAATGTCTAAAGAGCATGTCAGAAAAATGGATTCAGAGGGTCTTATGACTTACGTCGACGGCAGAGTCGGGCAAGGAAAAGGCTATGAAATGGCTGGTTGGAAATTGCTAAATAATGATACTTCACCTAGATTTTGGTGGACTGACTATGTGAACCGCTACAATAGATTTAAGTACAAAGCCGACAAGAGTCGTCAAATGTCTCAAGTTGAAGTCGCATCAGAGGCAGGAGTGGTTCCTATATGGGGTTGCAGCAACAGGCTTTTCATCAATGTATGATTTAACCTACTCCACCAAATCCATTCGATCCCGTGATTGTTGTGAGCATCTTTGCAGGTATGAAAGTCAGGCCTGCGAGAAGGGTGAACGCTGACGAGCCTCCATTGCTTCCCGAGATGAAGATTCTGTCCGTTCTAAGCTCACCAGAGAATGATTCAGAACCGCTCAAAACGAAGTAATTTGAATTGGAGGGCAAGAGTCCCGCCTGTGTGAAGGCAACCGATATAACGTTGGTAGATGCACTTGTGTTCTTGATTGTGACAAACCTTGTTATCTGCGGGAACACAATTTCTTTTATTGCACCCAGGGACACCGTCGAAGATGTCACGAAAGGAGTTGCTGAAATTTGATATGCTGAGACGTAACCTTCACCTTGCACTGGGTAATTTAGGGCCATTTTTTCACCTTGTTTTCTAATTATATGTCAGCTAGTCAGTTGGTACTGAATAACTGACATACTTGTTCTGCGATCAATTCCAAGATATTGTTCCACTACCTGTGAACTTATAGACGATGTATCCACCCGATGTTGTTATTGTCGGGCTTCCTGTAACGGTTGCCTGTGCATAGGTGTCAGGGTGACGAACAACAACTATTCCGCTGCCACCGTTCCCTGCTCCACCACCACCACCACCGCCTGCGACAACCAGATATTCAAGGCTCGACGGCGCAAGAGCACCAGCTCCTATTCTTGTAGAAGAGCTGATTATGAATCCCATTTTATAGATCCTTTATTAGGTTGCAGCAACCCAGCTTTTCGTATTCTCGTCCCACGAATAAGCGCTTCCATCGTTCGGATATGCAACAGGAGGCTGCCATCTGCACGTAGATTCCTCAAGCACCCATGAAGCAAAAGGCTGCGGTGGTACAAATGCATCTCTCGAGACATCATAGGTGTACCCGGCGCCAGCGTAGTTCTTTCTAAAAGAGCTGTTATAGCTCGTCTGACGCCAATTAGCGTGCCCAGTTATCGACTGCATGAATGAAATGCCTGCAGCTTCATACTCTATGCCATTGACAGTTATGACGTCATTGTTTACCACGCAAACTTCAACCACTGTGTTGTTTTCATCTATCTTTGCAAAGTGTGCCATTTATCTCCCTGATCTTGTAAAGAACAAAAATATTTTACTCTAAACTGAAAAATGTGAAATCCCCATTATCTCCAGAGGATTGTTCCGCTTCCTGTAAATTGATAGACAACATATCCTCCTGAAATAGTAATTGTTGGATTTCCTGTCGTCTCTGCCTGATTATAGGCATCTGAATGTCTCAATATTACAATGCCCGACCCACCGGTCCCACCGAGGTATGCTGAATACGTTCCACCGCCACCTCCGCCACCTCCCGTGTAGGCAGTGCCTGGATCTGGCACACCGGCTCCTTTTCCTCCACCTCCGGATCCCCCAGATCCTCCCGTTTTTACGAACTCTTCATAGTTTCCACCACCGCCTCCGGCCCTATAGACCGAAGTTCCCGTTATTGAGCTCGAGAGTCCATTTCCACCATTTCCACAAAATGTGCTGCCTGCTGCTTGACCTGCAGATCCGGCCCCTCCTCCTCCTCCTCCGATAGCATCATAGTTTTGTACGAAATATCCGCCACCACCATCGTATCCCTGCCCTGTTGTGCCTGCTCCTGCACCTGCAGCATACGTTCCACCACCACCAGATCCTCCGGAACCGACTGCTCCGTATCGTCCACCAGATCCACCGCCCGTTGAAGTGACTGTAGAAAAAGATGAGTTGCTTCCGTTCGAGTTGTAGCTTCCGCCACCACCGACAGTCACTGTATATCGTACTCCTCGTGTGATTGCGGCATTTGCCTCTGCCGACGAACCTCTTCCCGAGGTCTCACCTGCAACGCTACATCTATAACCACCAGCTCCTCCTCCGCCACCACCTGCCCTGCCCGTGTAAGAGGAAGTTGGAAACCATCCGCCTCCACCGCCGCCTGCAACTACAAGATACTCAACCGAAGAAGGTATATTTGATAGGGGACCTACTCTCGTGCTACCATTAATTCTCGTAGATTGTTTTATAGAAATTGGCATTTTAACTCCATTGGATCGTGCCGCTGCCTGTGAACTTGTAGATTATGTAACCACCAGAGTTAGTAATCGTCGGGCTCCCCGTAGTAGTAGCCTGACTGTAGACGTCTAGATGCCTAACAATAACAACGCCTGATCCACCTGCCGCTCCCGTACTGTACGGACTCGAACCGCCTCCACCGCCTCCGGTATTGTCAGTTCCTGTTACTGCACTTCCTGCTCCACCACCACCGCTACCACCAGCTCCTGCACTTCCGGAGTTCGACGCGCCGCCACCACCACCGCCTGCATAATATGTCGTAGTTCCTGTGATGCTGCTCTGACGTCCAATGCCTCCTGCTCCTGAGGTTCCGCCGCTCCTGTTTGCACCTACAGCACCAGCTCCTCCACCTCCTCCTGCTCCCTGTTGTCCGCCGCTGCCTGAGCCACCAACGCCTCCGTTGTTGCCCTGACCTGCAGTACCGAGACCGATGTTTCCGCCCTGGTTTCCATCGGCTCCTCCTCCCGATCCACCATTTCCAGGATAGCTCCATGAAGCACTGCCGCTCCAGCCGCCTCTACCCCCTCCGATCGAAGTTACAGAAAATGCTGTAGAATTACTGCCATTTGCAGGAGTGTTTCTTGCAGCCGTACCGCCGCCGCCAACTGTAATCGAGTAACTCTGTGAAGATGTGATGCTTACAGATCCTGTAATAAATCCTCCTGCACCACCTCCGCCGCCGCCGCTGTTATAGTCGCTGTAGCCTCCACCGCCGCCGCCGGCAACAATAAGGTAGTCTATTGAAGACGGAGAAGTATTTGATCGAGGTCCTACTCTTAAAGCACCGTTAATTGATATGGGGGTATTAATCGATATTGCCATTTCTTTTCTTAATTATAAAGATTAAAAAGAAATTCTCTTCTATTTACTTGACTAAACTTTAGTATAATCAATAAAGTTACAGGAGAATTTGAACAACATGTCAGACGATAGAGAGCAGAAGAATGCAATTTTTGCAGCACAAGGACCGGCTGGAGTCGACCCACGGATGCCAAAGATGACTCAGGCGGACAAGGTTAAGGCTGACTTCGGCCTAGACATTGCACAAGAGCTCGTTCCCCTTCCGTCGAATGGCAAGACATATCCTGTCGGTTCTGTTCTCCATGGCACAGACATGGTCGAAATAAGGGCAATGACGGCAAGAGAAGAAGACATTCTGACTTCGAGAGCCCTTCTCAAGAAGGGTACAGTAATATCTGAGCTCATTAAGTCGTGCATGGTCGATAAGTCCTTCAACACCTTGGATCTCTTGAGCGGAGACAGAAATGCATTAATGGTTGCAATCAGAATAACTGGATACGGTCCAGAATATTCTGTTGAAATGGAGTGCCCAGAGTGCAACGTCAAGTCGCCTCACTCATTCGACCTCAGTGCTCTCCCCATTAAGCGCCTCGACATTGACCCCGTCGTCAATGGAGAAAATATATTTGAATTCGTCCTTCCTATGTCCAAAAAGAATGTCAAGTTTAAATTCATGACAGGAAGGGACGAAGAAGAGATCATGGTGATGGGTGAGAAGCAGAAGAAGCTTGGTCTTCCATCCGACAGTAACGTCACAACGAATCTTTTGTATTCAATTCATTCCGTAGACGGCATCGACGACAGAGGAAAGATCTCCAACTTCGTCAAGAACATGCCCGCTAGAGACTCTTTGGCTCTCAGGAATTACATTCGAGACCATGAACCTGGCATCGTAATGAAGCAGGACACGACTTGCAACGCATGTGGTCACACCGAGGAGGTCAACATGCCGATCGGCGTCAGCTTTCTTTGGCCTTCGGCCGGAAGATAGAGAAATGCTGGTCATGGAACCAGCATTCCTTTTGATGTACTACGGTGGATTCACGTGGAGGGAGACGCAGCACATGCCCGTCTCCTATAAGCGTTGGTTCATAGAAAGAATAAGCAGAGAGCTCTCTAGGTCGTCTGAATCTGGACAAACTCAGAGTAGGGCAGCCCACCAGAACACGCCAGACGTCAGGGCTCTTCAAGGAAAAGCGAGAGATCAAACACCTTCCAGGCTAAGACGTTTCACTTGATTGAATAGATTTAGTAACTTTTTCTGGCGCTGTTTATTTAGTAATCAGGAGAAGTTTTTATGGATCACAGTGAAAAAGCTGAACCCCTCAAAGAAGGTTATCTCAACCTGACTGGGAAGATTTTCTTTGCAACTTTGGCTGCATGGCTCGTCGGCAAAGCCGTCAACACAAAGATTAGAGGAAGTCAGCAAGAGATTCAGGCGGTCATGAATGCTTTGACGTCGTCCAGGAGGTTTCAAGACGAGCTTCGAAGTCCTGGTGCAACCGTGCAGTCGGTCATAGAGAAGCTCAGGATAAAGCAGATGTCTGCTTCTGAATTCGAGAGAGTTCTTGGAGTCAAGTGGCCTCTTTGATTTGGTCTTGATCCATGACTGATAAAATTGACCCAAAGACGGCCGAAGAATTGGCCAAGGCGACAGCTGCAACTGCTGCAGCTGCCGAGAGAGCCGCATCTTCTTTTGAGGATCAGTTAGAGGTTATTCTCAAAATGAGGGACGCCATGAGGCAAATGGCGGAAATCATGGCTGCTCTTGGTGATAAAGATTATGCGGCATTATCTCCTGAAAAATGGAAGAAAATGACCAAGGAGGTCTCAAATAGCAGAAAAGAACTCACGGGTGCACAGAAGGCATCCGAAGAGCTTGCAAAAGCATTAAAATCGAAACTTGTTAGTGCTGCCATAATTTCAACTTCTGCATTGACAGGTCTGAGGCAAGGCTTAAAAAATTTGGTCGCCATGTCAAAGGCAGTGACTGGATTGGTGTCGAGCCTCGCGGGTGGCTTATTCTCTGTTGGCAGGTCAATACTTGCAATTCCGTTCAAGATGATGGACGGTCTCATAAACATGGCCAAAAAAGGGGCCGGAGGAAATGAGCTTGCAGCTGCCTATGAAGAAGTCAGAAAAGAATTTGGAGACCTTAATTCGACTTCTTCAAAGGCCATTACTGATACTGCCAAAAATATGGACAAGATGAACCAAACGGGCATCCCAACCTATAAAGTTTTTGGAACATTAGCAGAAAGAATTAAGGCAGTCAAGGAGCTGGCTGTCGGACTAGGCCCCATGTTCTCTCAGTTCCAAGACGAGATACACGCGAATGGAACTGCCATCATGATGTATCAAAAAGGTCTTGGACTCTCGAACGAACAGATGCAGTCCCTTGCCACGAATGCCCAGAGGATGGGCAAAGGTATCGCACAAGTCCAGAACGAGATGACGAAACAGTCTCTTGGAATGTCTAATGCATTCGGTCTCAATGCCAAGACGATATCGAAAGACATGGGCAAGGCAATGCAGGACCTTGCACACTTTGGCCACCTGTCTTCAAAAGAGATGGCAGTCACTGCGGCCTTTGCTCAAAAGATGGGCGTCTCCATCGACAAATTGACTGGAATAATGGATGCCACTTCGACATTCGATCAGACTGCTGAAGGAATGTCGAAGCTCAATGAGCAATTTGGAACAAACATCGACTTCACAGAGATGATGTCGGCTCAATCTCCCGAAGAGAAGGTCGCGATGCTCAGCAAGGAGTTCGCAAAGACTGGAAAGGATCTCTCTAAGCTCACAAAGCAGGAAAGAGACCTCATCAAATCGTCTGCAGGAGTGACCGACGAAGTCCTCAACAGCATGGCCGCCCACGGCGACATGACAGGAACCCTCAAAGAGCTCAATAAACAGGCAGAAAAGAACGAAAACAAGACTCTTTCTCAGGCAGATGCAATGAAAGATCTTTCAAAGTCAATTGAAAGGCTTACTCAGAGTGGCTCTGCAGGTGAAGGTGGGATATTTGCACACATCTTTAAAGGATTCACGACCGGAATACAGTCGACAAAAGAGTTCAGAACAATAATGAATAACATAAACAAGGTCTTAAGAATTGCATTCCAGTTTGGAATGCAACTTGGAAACATGTTTGTGAAGCTATTTCCAGGAGTCAAAGACGTCTTTGAAGGAATTGGTGAGTTATTTAGCCCCGAAAGATACAAAAAACTGTTTGGAGGTGTCCTAAAAGCTTTTGACGTCTTTAAAGCGGGCGGAACAGGAAAAATGGAAGACTTTATGGAGAACATAAAGAAAGCATTTTTCGATTTTTTTGATTCTGGAAAAGGACCTGGCAAGAAAGTACTAGGCGGATTTGGTAAGTTCTTTGAAGCTGCTGGAATAATATTTGGTAAATTGTCAGAATGGATTGTCAAGAAGCTGGCTAAGGGAATTGAAGCGATCACTGAGTTCATCAGGAATCCTCAGGTACCAAAAGTGGCGGGAGGACCTGGTGGCTCAAAGATAATGGGAGCATTTTCGGGTGTTTTGGACGCGTTTGTGACCAAATTACTTCCCGCTCTCAGGGATTTGGGTAAACTGCTGTGGGAAAAGTTTGTTAACTTTTTCAAAGAAACAATTGTTGGTTCCACGGCAGGCAAAGTCGTAATTGGTGGCGCTATCGCCGCCGTGTTGGCCCCTGCAATCATGGGAGCTTTTGCAGGTGCTGGTTCAGGAAGCCTGTTGAAGAAGGCAGGCGGTTCTTTGTTGGGTAATGCCGGTGGAGCCTTAAAAGAAGCAGCAGGTGCAGAGCGCGCATCCAGAGCGGCAAATGGTGTGGCAGCCGCTGCGACAGGTCCCGCCGCTATCGCAATGGGAGCCGTAAGCAAAGCTAATGAAGTCATTGGCGGAGTCCTTCCTCAAAAAGAAGTCATAGAAAAAATGAAAGCTGCCAGTGAGGTTAAGGTTGACTTTGGGCAGTTAATGAAATTTCTTGCCGGATTAGCTTTGGTGATAGGAACAGGCCTTCTTGCCATGGCAGGTTCCATCAAACTGATAAGAAAGATGGACATCACCGTGAAAGACATGGCCATGGCGTCCGCCTTGCTTTTGTCCATGGCACCTCCGATGGCCGCCGCAGGACTTCTTGTCATTGAGGCAAACAAGGTAGGACAAGTTGCCATGAAAGGATTAAAAGAAACCTTGGCAGGTCTTGCTGCTATGGGCCTTGTTCTCGTCGCCCTCGGAGCAGCAGGTGCTGCGATGGGAGCAATAACTAAGAAAATTGGTGCTTCTGAGATGCTGGCAGGTGCTGAAGCTCTCAACATCATGGCGAATGTCTTCATGAAGGTGGGTGTTATAATAGCCGAAGCCGCCGCCATCGGCGCAGGAATTCTCCTGACTGCAGGTGCCGGAGCCGGCTTCATTGTCGCTGGCATGACCACAATGGTATTGGCGGTGACCACAATGGCGAATTCCGCTGTCGACATAATGAAGTCTCTCGCCGGAATCCAAGGCAATCCTGCTGAACTGAAGTTGAAAACTGAAGCTTTTGCTTCAATCTTGTCGGCCATTTCTGGAATGGCGAGTTCAATGGGTGAAATCTTAAAACAACTGAACGCTGGTTTTGTCGATTATCTCTTCGGTGACAGCACCACCAAGAAGGTCAAAAAAATGAAGGACTTCGTGAAAGTCCTCCTAAATGGTGAGGACGGAAAAGGTGGAATCCAGGGTGTCATTGATTCGATAATGCTTGGTATTTCGGGAAGTTTAATGGGACTGGGAGAAGCCCAACTCAACGCTTTACCAGCAGTTACAGGCATGTTTAAGACGATCGTCGACCTTGTCTCCACGATCTCCAAGCTCGCTAGTGGTGGCGGTAATGTTGATTTAAAAGGCAACACAGGTGTCGTCAACATTATAAGCCAGATGCCTAACGTCTCTGAGGTCGTCGAAGCCTTGAGTAAGGCTGCACCCAATCTGCTTAGAAGACTTGTCGTTCTAACAGACGACATACCTACAGACAAGAAATTCAAAAACAAGCTAGACGTCCTCAACAGCATTTTTGAAACTTTTTCAAAGGTAACAAACATCATCACTAATGCTACAAAAGGTGTTGAGTACAACCAAGGTGAAGGACCAATTCAGGCCATTGGTAGGCAGACGAAATTCTTGTATAACGTGCTCCAAGTTCTCGCAGGAGAAAAAATGGCAGGCGTCCCAGAGGCGGCATCCCTGAAGGACATCTCCGAATTAATTAAAAAGGTCAATGTTGACAATGCGGCTTTTAAGAAGGCCGAAGACCTGGTCAAGACTTCCGAGAAGCTTTCAGCCCTTGCAAATGCCATGTCGGCAATACCTGACAAGATGAGCAATATTAAGGCAGCATTTGACAAAATGAGTGGAGATGCCTTCAAGGTCAACATCAACGGCGTCGGAAACAGCATAAAGACAGTCCAGGAGATGGTCTCAAAGACGCAAGAGCTTGACAGTGCATTAAACAATCTTCCAAAAATAAATATTGCAGCGAAGCTTGACAAAATCTCAAAGGGACTTGGAATAGGTGCCAAGGGAGTCTACACTGTTGAAAGCAAGCCTGTTGTGTTGCACGTCGAATTTAATGTAACAATGGACGTGGACAAGGTGGAGAAGATAATCGTCACACGTCAGGAGTCTGTGATCAGAGATAGAATCAACTTCTTGCTTGAAAATACAATGAAGGGAAATTCTCAGACCTCAAGCGCGATGATCAAGTCCACAGGGGCACAATCTGGAAATGTTGCCCCAAATGCAGCTCCATGATGTAAAGTTAAGGTGCCATGAAGAAAGAAGACTACATAAAAATTCTTAACGAGAACGAGATCTATAAGTCGGTGTTGAGCCAAGCCACGGACTCAAATGAAAAGAGGATGATAAGCGCATATGCTGAAGACTTCATAATAAAGTTCTTCAGAAATGTCGTAGATCCTGCCAAGAAAATACTCGAAAAAGATCCTGACGCACTAAACAAAGCTTATCTAGAATTTGAAAAAAGCTTAATTAATAGTGGAAGTCAGGAAAAATAAAATGCCAAACAGTCCAAGCAGCCCAAAGCCACCAGGATCCGGAATAGACACCGGAACGGGAGGATTTCCCGTAGGTCAGAACGGAGCCCGCCAGACCTATGACGTCGGATCCGAAGTAGGGGACGAATATCCAAAACCTGCTTGGAGCCCAGGACAAATAAACGTGGACAAGCAACCTAGGGACCTTTCAAAGGGAACAAAGGCTACGCTTGCCTCCTATTTGAGCGCCACCACACTTGGAAACACTCCGTCTTCTCCCACTTCTGTCAAGAACAGGTATCCTGTCGTCAATTTAGAAGGGGAAAATCCGACCAATTTTTCGCTGAATGACGAGAAAGGATACCCAGCACAGCCCGACAGAGAGCTTGACGGATATGCCAACAAGTTCACACAAGGAAATTCTCTTGAAGGAAGATCGAAGGCAGACACAAACTTGAAGATAAAAAGAGGAAGACAGGGCGGAAATCTTCCCGACGGAAACGACCTCTTGAAGGACGTCACCCCTGTTGCCCCTCCGGCTTCTGCCTTGGGCGGAAAATTTAGTCCACCTGTGTCTGCAGTTCAACTGCAAGACACCAGCCCAGTAAAACAATACTACGGAAATCCTGACCTAAGCAACTCAGTCATATATAACAGATTTAATCCTGAAGGAAGAGATTATCAAACACAAGGAGCTCCCCTCGTCTCAAACCAGTTCGCAAAGAAATACAATCTGGGAACAAGCGAAGCAGAGAGAGACATGTCTTTCGGAAGACTTGCTCAGGTCGGAAGCATATTGTCGTCGAGGGCATCAGTTGAACTTGGGTCTGCAGATCCTGGGTACAATCCTGGACAGGAGATGGCTTCTGCGGCTCTTCCTGGGCTGGCTCAGCTTGGTGTGTCCAGAATAGATAGGGACGAGCTTAATGCCGAAAACGTCATTGAAGAATTGACCAATGACCCAGTTGGATCTTTAATCAACGTCGCAGGACAGTCATGGGGAACTCTGAACAACGTCAATGATCAATTTTCCAATGTTTCAAATTTTGGAATGGAACTATTGGCAGTTGCCCTTTTGGTTGCTCTGTCCGTTGTTATTCTTGCAATGACAGCATTATTCTCAATAGGCTCATCTGGAGCCACTACAAGAGTGAAAGACGATTTAGGAAGAAGACCTTATGGATCGTCTTCCTATACTGTCTCACCGTCTGGGTTGTCTGCCGGAAAAATCATCTTTGGGATATGGGAAGCACTTGGAATAACACAGACAAATAACCCACTCAATGTCTGCATTCCAACAGGTGCACTTGTCTTCTTTGGAATGAATTCTTCAAGAGTCTCACCGACGGGATTTGCCGTTGAAGTTGCCACAAGTGGACGTAGATCAGTTTCTCAAAGCCCGGGGTACTATTCTGTTCTAGGAAGAATGATTGGAAGATCTTTCTTGCAGATAGGAGACTCTTTTGAAGCTCTTGGTAATGCTTTCAATGCAGGATTATTTTCAGGAATTTCACAAATATTCACAGTTGTAAACACAATAAAAATTTCAAAATTCATGAAGCTTCTTAATCTCTTTGCAACCCAAGGAGACATGGTTTTAAAGCAAAATGAAGACAGTGACAATGAAGGAAACACTGCTGGATTTAGCAAAAGATTTACAAGTGATATTGACAAATCTTCAAATAAAAGCCCCTTAAAGGGTAGAATGACAAATGTAGACAGACAAATAAGCCCACTTACTTTGTCTTGGGCTTCATACAGAGCACCTGACACTTTTATTGTTCCTTCTGGGTTGCAGAAAGTTGCTCTTTCTTCTGCTTCAAAGAAAATGGGAGCACATTCAATTTACAGCTCTTTACCCTTTACAGAATTTATGTCATCTCCAGTCCAAGGAGGCCCAAAAAATGGAAGCCCTTATTATTTGCCAACAGGGGACGAAAACAGAATATCCACAGAAGATAGAGAGAAAATGGAGAAACTTCTTGACTCTGAGTATGTTCCCTTCTACATGCACGACGTAAGGACAAATGAAATAATTAGCTTTCATGCATTTTTGGCTTCGCTTAGCGACGACTATACTGCCAACTATGATAATCAAGAAGGTTTCGGAAGAGTCGAGTCAATTAAGATTTACAAATCGACAAATAGAAAGATAGGATTTTCCTTTTATGTTGCATCAACTAATTCCTATGATTTTGATGCAATGTGGCAAAAAATAAATAAACTGACAACTCTTTTATATCCTCAGTTTACAGAAGGAAGGATGATATCAGATTCTCAGAACAATATATACATGCCGTTCAGTCAGACAATTCAGGCTGCTCCTCTTGCTCGAATAAGAATAGGAGATCTGATTTCCTCAAACTATTCTAAATTTAATCTTGCTCGTATTTTTGGTTACACTTATTCAGGAACTCAATTTAATGAAAAAAAGCAAGGGAAATTTGAAGGAAATGATGGAAATGTTATTTCTAAAGTAGCAAATAAGCTTAAAGAGCTAAAAAGAAAACCGGGATCTATTTTTACTTCAGAAAAATCTCTGTCAGTTCCAGATGACAATTCCAGTCTTGAGACTTCATTAAATGGATCTGCGACTACAGATCCCAATATTAAGCTCCCTTCAGGATTGGTCTTGGAAGTTGTAAAGTATGATGAAAACAAACAAAAAATTATTTGCAAGGTCGCCCTTGCAAAAGGCGAAGATTCTACTGAAACAGATGATTTTTTCAACCTCTATTTGGAAAATGAATATAACAATCCTGAAAAACCTACAAAAAAAATATTAAACAAAAATTATCTCTTTGATGAATCAGATCTTATTCCTGCATCTTCGACGAAAGAAAAATTAAAAGACGAATTTGAGCAAGAGTATTCGGCAGCCGTAAGAGATTTTATGTCAGACGACCCTAAAGAAAAAAGCAAGGGCAATGCAATCGCTAGATCTTTTAGATCCGTTGGCGGAAAAGGTCTTGCAGGCTTCATAGAGAGCATGAGCTTTGACTGGTACGACAGGGTGACATGGGTGACAGACGAAGGACCCGGCAGGAAGGCGCCCAGGATGTGCAAGGTGACCATTTCGTTCGCACCGATACACGACATCACACCAGGTCTTGATCACATGGGATCGAACAGGGCTCCCATATACAACGTTAAGGGCAAAATTTGAGGTGACCCATGGCTTTCAGCAGATATTCGAACGACTCAAGGATAAACTTAGGTCAACAGCTTGGCACACCGAACTCCACGTTATTGCTAAAAAATGCAGTCAAGAATGGATTAATACCAATAGTTCGAACAATTGTGATGACAGGTGATGACAGGCTGGACACTCTTGCAGGATCCATCTATGGTGATGGAAGATATTGGTGGGTGCTCGCTGCCGCAAGTGGGATAGGTTGGAACCTTCAGGCACCTCCAGGAACAATAGTGAATGTTGTCAAGCTTTCTGATGTTGAGAGGTTGATAGGATAATGGCTTTTAATGACATCAAAGACTTCTATAAGAGCCTGAGCCCTGAAGGAACAGCAGGAGACGTCAGGGGTGCAAAAGGCACCGACAAAAAGTCGCTTAATTCTACTCTTGCTGACCTTTTGTTGAGCCCGGGGGGAACCTTTTACACCTATGAAGAGATAAGGGGGGAGATAGAAAAATATTTTAATGGAGCAGATCGGATTAAGATAGAAAGCGAAAAAGACGCTGCCAAAATGCTGTTTCACGCAGTGGGCAAATCAGGACAAATAAACCTGAACGATTCCGACTATTGGGGAGAAGTAAAAAAAATTGGAAATTTTAATGCCGAGCTAAATGACAAGGACGTTTCGGCTTTTGTCATAAAAAATCCTTTTGTAAGCCCGGCACATAGAGGCACGCAGGAGATAGACTTCTTTTTAAATTACACACCTTCAATACTTGCTGCACAACTGACACCGTATTTTGAACTAGAGTTTCACATCAAGAGACCCATTAAGGATGACAACTCACATCTTGATACTCCCAGCGTCATGAGGTTCCTAATGGGATCTCGTTCAACAAATGAATTTAATGATTTTGACAAATTGATCTCTTCAGGTAATGGTTACGGAGAAAAGGGGCAAAAAGGTGGAAGAGTCTCTGTTTCAGGCATGGAAATGTTCTTGATGCCTCAAACGCTTACCAACATGGAGTCTCTTACGGAGCAGGGTCTTGGAAAAGAGGCTGCAAGATTGGTGCCTGTCAGGCCATTTGTTCCTTTTGCTTCAATCGAAGGGTTCGATGTAACAATTCAAAATGCAGGCGCCGGAGCATTTGCACACAAGAAGGCAAGCCTCAAGCTGAAGATACATGACAAATCAAGAATCGGTGAAATGTCGGAATTCTTTAGAGGAGAAGTAGGATTCAGCCAGGCACTCATATGGACGACGTACGGTTGGTTGGCTCCTAGGACAAATGAAGGCACTGAAGCCAACATCAACGAATATGCAAATTTTATTAATGAGAACATGCTCGTCAGGGAATGTTGGAGTCCCATAAATTCTCAGTTTTCTTTCGACCAATCAGGTCAGGTTTCTGTCAACATGGCGCTTGTTTCTTCTGCAGCAAAGACAACGTACGGACTTACAGTTAGCAGTGAAGTACAACCTGTTTTGGAAAATTTCCGTAAGGCTGTTCAATGGATTGCTGAACTGAAGAAACAAGTTTCTTCAAATGAGGGATTTTCAATCAGCGTGACTTCTGAGCAAGTCTTAAATGCCGCATCCACAAACGGAATCTTTAAAGACATCAAAGACATGGAGGCCTCTGTGTCGGCTCTCGTTTCAGATTTGCGTCAATACATAACGGAAGATCAATCAAAAGAGCTCGAGGAAAAGCTCAAGAGCCTAGGAGGGCAAAACAGTTACGAAAACATTAAACAGAAAATCTCTGCAGAAGTAGCTCAAAAATTCTCCAATCTTGCCAGAACGTCATCAAACCAAGACCCATTTTTGCCTCTCCCGGAGAAGAAGGATTATTTTCCAGGAGCTCGAGGCACGGCTCTCATAAATCAGATAAGCAGTTACATTTCTGAACCTGAAAAAAGAAATAAGGCTGTTGAACCAACAAAAAAGAATTTAGTCTCACAAGTCGGACAATCAATTCAGAGTCTTGCTGGAGGCATTGATAAAATCGCAAGCAGTGAATTTAGAAAAACTTTAAATGATTCAATAAAAGTTGCATCAAATCAGGGAAAAATAGACACATTTATAGGCACTATAAAAACTTTGATCTCAAGGGTTGCTGATGCTGAAAAAGACAAAACAGAGCTAAAAAATCTCCTTGGGAGTGCTAATGCACTTAAGTCGAAGCAAAAAAAATCAACCTCTGGTGCTCCAAAAAAGCTGACATCCGAAGACTCTGGAACAAACGTCACGGGTGACATAAAGATAAATGCCGATGTTGTCTCATTTGGAAAGCTTTTCATGTCTTTTGTCGTTCCAAGCATTTATTCCACGTTGGATGTCGACGAAATTCAAGTATATTTTTATGGTCTTAATAAGAGCTGTGGACCAATGAGCGGAATGAGCATTGCAGAGTTTCCCATTGACGTCAATGAACTCGCTCGTGCCTACAGAGATGCAGTCCTCAATTCAAACTCTGACGTCTTAGGTCTTAATTCATTTCTCAAGCTTGTCATAGAAACCCAAATTGTGAACAAGGCTTCTGTTGCCTATGGAATGAACAGATTTTACAAGATAGTCGAAGAAAATGGAACAAGAAAGCTTGAAATAGACAGCAAGGACAAGGACACAAGAGACGGAATCGAAAAATGGGTCGAATTTTATGGACCTTTAAAGCCACCTGTCTTGGAGATGTACATAGAGTCCGGAGAAAGAGGCGCTCGCGGAAAAGACATAATAGGAAATTTGAAGAAAGCTTCATACAGGTCTTCTCAACCTCTTCAACCAAATGAGCCTTCAAAAAGAGACAGACCTCTGATAATGAAGATTCACATCTATGATAGGTCAAATAATCCACACAGTTTTATCCAAAAGATTATCAACAACGGGGGTGACCTTGAGGCTGGAGATGTAGATTCAGAAGCTTTGGACTCTTACATCAATGGACTTTTAAAAGTCGAAAATGGCGCTAAAACCGTTCAAGAGATTATTGAAAAATTGTCAAGACAGGAAGGCGATTACAAGAAGGCGTTAAATACATCAGGAATTTCTGATGAAGCAACTGCTAGAATCGTCAAAGTTGACGGTCAAACAAGCGTGAAACCTCTCAAGAGCAGGAAGGATTTTAAAGAATTTCTGACCAAGTCGATCCCGTCAATAGTTCTTGGAACAAATGGGACAATGATTCTTTCGGCAAACGTTGCCTCCAAAACTGAAGGAACAATGGGATCAATCAATCTCATGAACTCTGCAAAGGGACTCGCTCCAGGAAGGGCAGGTCTCAGCAACAACGGCCTTGAAGAAGGAAACGGGCTTCCTCTCAGAGTGGTTCCTGTTCAGGTGACAATGACCACAATGGGAATACCGACAGCACAGCTGTATCAAACATATTTCATAGATTTCAATACTGGGACTTCTCTTGACAACATCTACAACTGCTCTCAGCTGCAACATTCAATAGCACCCGGAAAATTCACGACATCGTGGACATTCATATACACTGACGGATATGGAAAATTCGGTGCAACAAAGAGCGTCAACGAAATAATCACAGGTCGCATGAGAACTCTGCTCAAAAAGTTTGAAGAAGCAACGGCCCAAAAGCCGCCTGTTCCGACTGTTAAATCCGTCTCAAAATGATCGTCTTCGTGTAAAATTTCAGCCTAATTTGTTATACTGAAAGAGTGCGCCGCTTCACTATTGACTCTTCGGTTCTGGGAACTTCACGACACATTGTAGGCGATTCCGAGGGTTATGTGTTGTCCGAAGTGGTGCCAAGAGACACCTGGCACATGTCGGGACACATCAAGGCCGCTCCTACGTCTAAGTGCCTCGACACTCTCCTGAAGATTACTGGAAAAACTCCTGTCAGTGTCCCAGAAAGATATTTGACGTGCTTTAAGTCACTGATAACTGGGTCACAACCTTTTGTGGTTCCGTGGCAGTATGCGATACCACAGAATGAATTCAAGATATTCTTTAATAATATCGTCCAGGAAACCAAAGACTTATTTTCGAATTTACCCTTTGAATATTATGAAACAGCTTGGATGCCTGGATCGAGAGTTCTTGCTTCTCTTAAGACTGCTGCCATCGATTCTGAGTCCTTGCAAAGACACATAGACAGCCTCGGAAACGGCGCACCAGGCCTGGAGAGCTTCCGCCCAAAGAGAAGCGGTTTTGCACATCCAGTCGTCTACGACAGATTTGCAACAAGGACAGGAAGGCTTACGGTCACCGAAGGACCCAATATACTTGTTCTTAAAAAGACCTGCAGAGACATCTTAAAGTCTTCATACGAATATGGTCATATTGTGTCTTTAGACTTTAGAGCCCTCGAGGCAAGAATAGTGCTTGCCGAAGCAGGGAGAAGCTCGACTTCGGAAGACATTTACGAAGAAATATCTAGAGAGCAGTTCGGTGGAGAAATCTCCAGAGATTCAGTCAAAGTTGCAGTTCTTGCTGAGCTCTACGGGATTTCAAGAAATGCTCTTAGGATCAAGCTCAATGTTACCGACAAGAAGCTTGACTCTTTCATTGGCGTAATCAAAGACTATTTTAGGGTCGATGACTTAAAAAAGAGGCTGAAGGCACAGGTTGGTTCGTCAGGAAAGATGCTAAATCGTTTTGGAAGACCTTTGTCGATTCCCGAGGGCCAAGACAACCTTCTTGTGAACACATATGCCCAATCTTCGGGAGTAGATGTATCGATGATAGGATTCGATTCGATTCTTGAGAGACTGGGGCAAGATGGGATCAGACCACTGTTCGTTCTTCACGATGCAATTATAATCGACGTTCGTTCAGACAGACTAGAAGACGTAAAGACTTGCTCTAGCGTCAACATTTCCTCGTATGACTTTCCTTTCCTATTAAAGTTTGAACAAATTTCCAAGCATTGACTTATGATACACAGAAACAAGGATAACATGGAACTAACGCCTGAACAGATTGCCGAGAATTTTGAGAAGTATCGTGGATTCATGGAGAAGCTTGGTGAGAGGGCAGAACCTGCATTGGCCCTTGTCGATCACTTAGGTGAAAGGCTTGCATTGTGTCCTGCCTCAAGCCGAAAGGACTATCACCATGCAATTCCAGGCGGACTTGTCGACCATTCCCTCCGTGTTCTTGGCAACGCAATGCGCCTTGTCAAGACGTTTAATTGGGACATTCCAAAGGATTCTCTCATCCTCGGATGTCTACTCCACGACATCGGCAAGATCGGTGATCACGAGAAGGATTACTATCTGCCTCAGACTGACGGTTGGAGAGTGGATAAGTTGGGCGAAGTCTACACCCACAACAAGGACTTACAGTACATGACTGTTCCTGATCGTGGCGTTTGGTTGTGTCAACACTTCGGTCTCAAACTCACACAACCAGAATTTCTTGCAATCAAGCTGAACGATGGTCAATATGCCGAAGAGAATGCTCCTTACAAGATGAAGGAACCACTTCTCGTCGACATTGTTCACATTGCAGATTACATCTCAACAAAACAAGAGAAGAATCTGTGACTTCCGAATACTTATCTGCATGAGCGCTTTACTGAGACAGTACATAGAAGCAGTCCTCGCAGAGGTTACTGACTATCGTGTTCCCAATCAGTTGGTTCCAAGAGGATCAAAGAAGCAAACAAGCAAAAAAACGGATAAGGCGGATTCGGAAGAGGAGAAGGAAGAGATGGACGAGATGAACGTCGTTGCGAATATTGTAGGTTACACAGCACCTCTTGGTGCTTCTTCAGCGGATGTCGGTGCAAATCCGACGAAGCTTGGTCAGAAGCTGAAGAAGAACAAGAAAGATTTCGTCCGCTGGAAGTGATCTCTATTGCACGATAAATTGAACAGTTTGTCGTCTCTATGATAAGTTGACGACTCAATAGGTGATTCATGGCACGGTGCCATGATGTGACTTTTTATTGAGTCCAATTAGGAAGAGGAAAAGGAAATGGCTGTAGATATTGAAGCAATTAAGCGTCGTGTAGCTGAACTAAGCGGTCTAAAGAAGACGTCGTCGGTTCAAATGTGGAAGCCAGGTCTTGGAGAGCACAAGGTCCGATGTCTTCCCTGGAAGAACTCTGTAGACGGTCAGCCGTTTGCCGAGAGGTGGTTCTATTATATTGGTGAGAATTCGGGGATTCTCACACCGAAGCAGTTTGGAAAGCCAGATCCTATTGATGACCTTATTCGAAAGCTTTACAGCAGTGGTAAGCCCGATGATAGGGTTCTAGCCAAGAAGCTTGCTCCAAAGATGAGGTGTTATGCCCCTGTCATCGTCCGTGGCGAGGAGGACAAGGGCGTGCAAATCTGGAGCTTCGGTAAGCTTGTCTACCAGCGTATGCTTGGTTTCTTTCTCGATGAAGACGTTGGTGACATCCTTTCTCCTGCCGATGGTTTCGACCTTAAGGTGACAATCACGAAGCAGGCCGGTAAGCAGTTTAACGACACAACAGTTGATCCTGCTCGAAAGTCTACTCCGCTGCATTCTGACTCTTCGGTTTCTCAAAAGTGGCTTGACAACATCCCCAACATTGATGACATGTACCGCCTTAAGACGACTCAAGAGATTGAAGCCGTTCTTAATAATTGGCTTAGCGGTGGAACGTCCGAATCTAATGCCGACACAGGCACTGTTCGTGGTGCAGAACCTGTTGATGAGCTCGAGAATCTTGTTGCAGAAGTAAAGCAGACTTCCGAAAAGAAGACGGTCGCTAAGAAAAGTGACAAGCCTGAAGTCAAGAAGCAATCTCTTGATGATGCATTCGCCGACCTAATCGGTGAGGACTGATTATTAAAATTCATTCAAAAGGAGAATGACTTATGGCAAAAAAAGCAAGAGAAGAACTGGATGGAGATCTTTTAAAGACTTCAAAAATCAAGAGTGATGTCGATGACATGATGAAGGATTTAATTCAGTCACTTAACAAAGAGTTTGGAACAAGGATTGCATATAATCTTTCCGAGATGGATGCACCTACAATCGTGAAGCGATGGATCGATACAGGATCAATTCAGCTCAACTATGCTATCAGAAACACCACAGATGGTGGATATCCTGAAGGTCGAATCATAGAGATCAGTGGGCCTCCTTCTAGTGGTAAGTCACACTTGGCTTATCATGCTGCAGCAATCACTCAGAAGCAAGGTGGCCTTGTCGTCTATGTAGACACAGAAAATTCTGTTCCTGTTCAGAAGTTAGCTGACATGGGAATTGATGTCAAGAAGAGATTTGTCTACGTGGATACACACTGCACAGAAGAAGTCTTTTCAGTGATTGAATCAACGATCACAAAAGCAAAACAAGTCATTGAAAAGAATGTTCCTATTTTAGTCGTGTGGGATTCTGTTGCAGCCACATCTCCAAAGGCCGAGCTTGACGGTGAATACGAAGATAACACCATTGGGTTGCAGGCAAGAACGATCTCAAAGGGAATGAGAAAGATCACAGGAGTTATTGGACAAAATAACGTCACTCTCCTATGTCTTAATCAGATTCGTGACAAGATTGGCGTAATGTACGGCGATCCTACAACGACTCCGGGTGGTTGGAACTAAGCTTAGCCTCCCGTTAAAAATCCTGTGAATTGCTGGAAACTCCTTAGAGCTCTCTTTGCTACAACGTGATTGGTAACGATGACCGTGAATGCAGAAAAAAAGAGAGATTGGACAATCAGCAGCCAAGAACCACAGCGATGTGGTGAAGGTTCAGAGACTAGAATTAGTAATCTTGTAATGAACTCCATACCTGTTCATATGCAAGAAGAAAATTCCTCGAGCGCAGGACAACTAGTAAGATGCAGTGTATGCGGTAATTCCATGAAATCAATCACGAATTCTCACCTTAAGAAGCATGGAATGACATGCGAAGACTACAGGATAAAATTTCCTGGGTCTTCTATGGGTGACTTTTCTAGATTTGATGCATGGAGATCAAGTGAAGAAAACAGGCTCAATATGAAGAAAGCAAATGAGCTTGTGTATTCAACACCTGAGATTCGTGAGAAGAGGAAAGAACGCTTAAAAGATCGCATGAAAACGAGCGAGTACAGAAAAACTCTCTCCGATTCAATGAAGCGCTACGCCCAGACACCCGAAGGAAAAATGAGGCTTTCAAATAAGCCGACAACAGCTAGAATGAGATTGTCTAATTTCCAGAGGTGGGTTGAAGACTTTGGAATTGAAGAAGCAGTCAAACGTCAGCTTGACTGGCAATCAAAGAATATCATTCCGAGCTCTTCAAAAGACACGAAACCAGAGCTTCTTCTGGCGGACATGTTGAGAATATCGGGCCTTAGCTTCATTAAACAGTTTCCGCTTCCAAGAATTTACTGTGATTTCTATCTTCCTGAGCACAATTTGATTATCGAAGTAGATGGCGATTATTGGCATGCAAATCCAGATCGATTTTCACAAGATGATAAAATTGGCCCAAAGAAGGTATCAGCACATCTAATTTGGGCAAATGATCTTAAAAGAGAAGAAAAGATCAAGTCACATGGTTACAAAGTGATGAGAATCTGGGCTTCTTCTCTTAAGACGAAAACTGCTCAACAACTAGTTGAAGATATAGTCCAGCACTGTGAGAAATCTCAGTGATAATCGAAAGCCATTCCATTTCATTCATCTGTAAGAATTTCTCTTACAAGCGGAATGCCTGTCAAGGACAAGGACAATAACATCATTGGAATTCACGTGATTTGCACTATCAAGAAGAACAAGGTCGCACCTCCCTTCAAGAAGTGCGAGTTTGACATCATCTTCGGCAAAGGCATCGTCGAGCACGAATATATCTTCGATGAAGTTCGTACTTGGTGCAAGGAAAATGGTGGCGTCGTCTTTGAGGGCAACAAGGTTTCCATCACAGGTGATGGTGCATGGAAGGAGCTCACTGTCTCTTCTGAAAAGACAGGTGAAGTCCTCATCACCAAGAAGTTCTACAAGGCAGATTTTGGTGAAATAATGAAGGATGAAAAGTACAAGAAGTACGTTGATGCTGTAATTGATGTATCATTAACGATAAATCCTGGTACAATTGAACAGATAATCGAAGAGGAGATAACTTCTGATGAGTGATATTATTGTAGGTTATAAGAATCAGGTTCCACCGCTGTATGCAACACCTGGTTCTGCAGGATGTGATCTTATTGCCAGTGAAGAAGTTACACTTTCACCAGGAAAGTGGTCAGCAGTCAATACTGGGCTTTACTTGGAAATTCCTAGAGGTTACGTCGCTCTTGTTTGTCCTCGTTCAGGATTGGCTCTCAAGTACGCTGTCTCTGTTCTCAACGCACCTGGTGTTATTGATTCCGATTACAGAGGTGAAGTAAAGGTGATACTTGTCAATCACAATTCGCTTAGATACACTGTGAAAAAAGGTGACAAGATTGCTCAGCTTGTTTTTACACCCGTTGTTCATGCTCAAATGAAGATTGTTGATCAGCTAACGGAGACAGAGCGTTCAACTGGGGGCTTTGGAAGCACAGGAAGATGATTGATTCTAACTTCTTTGTTTTTGTAATTTCTTTTGTGGCAGGATATGCCGTAGGTTCTGTTGACTTTATTAAAAGATCCATTTTAGGATCCAATGCGACAGTCAATGTGAGAATTCCTCAGGAAGAAAAAGATGAACAGTCGTCGTCTTTCTTGACAGGTGCTCAAAAAGAACAGAAGTTGCAAAAGAAGAAGATTATCATTGATGAATCAACATTCGTGACAGACATTTCTACAGAAAACATAGAGATGAAAGGTGCTGCACTTGGTGTTGTTTCACAGACAAGTGACAACATATCTTCTGCGGCAAATAAGCTTGCTCAATTAAAGAAGTCGAAAGGATAGTTAAATGGCATCAGGATTCGGATCTGGATTCTCGAAGCATCGTAACTATGAATCATCTGAAAGGATAGAAAAGAACATGGCTAAGGGATTAGATGTCGGTACTTCATTTATTGTTCTCTCTTCTGAGGGAGAAGGAGGAACAGTTCAATATAAGGACTTTAGAGACGCTTTTTACGTCATCAAGCCTACAACTCCTATTGCATCAAAAATGATCGAAAAAGGTCTTGCAGGAAAAGTCTTTGTGAAAGATTCTGATGGTTCCTACATCATTCTGGGAAAAGATGCAATCGAAAAGGCAGTTGAAAGAAATGATTCTGCTAAGCGCCCGATGTACAGAGGTGTTGTATCTTCAAAGGAAAAAGACGCTCGCAGGATTTTGTCTTACATACTTAAGGAAGTTGCTGGAAAGGCCACTAAGAAGGGTGAAAAGCTCGTCTTCTGTGTTCCTGCACAACCAGTCGATCAGGAAGATGATGATTTTGATGTTGGCTACCATGAGGACGTCGTCAAGAAGGTCCTCGAAGAATGTGGTTATGAAGCTCGGGCGATCAATGAAGCGGAAGCATTATGTTACTCGGAGCTTGCGGACGATGACTATACCGGTGTTGCCTTGTCTTGGGGCGCGGGTATGGTTAACGTTTGTGTCATGTTGAATGGAGAACCAGTCGTCAAGTTCTCTACCACGAAGTCCGGTGACTGGGTTGACCGCATGGCAGCAGTTGCCACGGGTGAGACTGATTCAATCGTCCAGGCTGAAAAGGAACAAGGAGACTTCACTATCGGTAAGCCCAATGATAATCAAGTCCTTGCTGCCGTCTCCTCGTACTACGACCGACTCATCGACTATACCACCAAGCAGCTTACTGCGGCAATGGATGGTCACAAGTCTCTTCCAAAGTTTAAGGACCCTCTTCCTGTCGTGGTTGCAGGCGGAACAACCAAAGCCAAGGGATTTGTGAATCACTTTGAAAAGAAGCTTCATGAGAACGGATTTCCATTACCAGTTAAGGAAGTTCGTCATGCTTCTGATCCGCTTCATGCAGTGGCTCGAGGCTGTCTCATAGCATCTCAGATCCTCTAATGGACACACAAATAGACTGGAAGGTCTCAGAAGACTTCGAAGGTCTTCTTGAGACCATCATGATTTGCAAGAGAGACCTGACAAAATGCTGCTTTGCCAAATTTGGTGCAGCAAAAATTGTCGATTATATCGTAATTGCGCCTCAAAAAGTTTGTGACCTTTTAGTTCTTTCAGGGAACAACACCCCAGTGAAGTCCAAAGAACATGACAGATATTGTCACAAAGCCGTGTCTCAATTTGATCATTTCAAGCTTTTCAAGACAAAATTGTTTGGAGACGACAAAATAAGAGTAGAAGCAATTTTTGAGGTTGGAGACGGATCATGCAAGACATGGTATGGAAACATAACTTTGATTTGACAATCAGGCATTCCATGAGTTAATATTGACAACATGTCTGACGAGCGTCCCGTCTTCATAATTGATGGGTACAACATGTACCTCCGCTCCTACTCAGCTTTCCCACAGATGTCTTCACACGGATATCAAATGGGAGGCTGTGTAGGATTTCTTAAATCTCTTCAACGTTTGTGTAGAGAATTTCAGCCTTCCAAAGTGTATGTTACGTGGGAAGGTGGAGGATCTCAACGACGTCGGAAGCTATATCCAGAATATAAAGCCAATAGGAAACCCGGAAAACTTAATCGCTTTTACGGAGATGATATTCCTGACACAGAAGAGAATAAACAGCATCAACTAATGAGCCTTCTTGCTGCTTTAAAAAATGTTCCTGTTTGTCAAATCTATGTCTCAGACTGTGAAGGCGACGACATCATATCGTTCCTCGTGAGAGGTCCATTCAGAGACAAAGACGTGACTGTCGTGTCTGCCGACAAAGACATGTACCAGCTTCTTGGGTCAAAAGTCAAGATATACTCTCTGTACAGAAAGAAGTTCATTACAGATGAAGACCTATTTAAAGAATTTCGAATTAAGTCACACAATTTCGCCTTGGCAAAATGCCTCTGCGGTGATGATTCAGATAACATACCTGGCATTCAGGGATTAGGCTTCAAGACCGTTGCGAAGAAATTTCCAATGCTTGCGTCTGATGAAACAATAATTCTTCAGGATCTTATAAGTTTTTCACATACTCAAAAGGGAACTTTATATAAAAGAGTTGTTGACAATGCCGACATCGTCAACAGGAACTGGCAGCTTGTTCACCTCGATGGCAGCATGCTTTCGTCAGACCAGATGAAGAAGGTTGAACATGTGGTAGATACATTTGTTCCTGCGGTAAATAAAATGGGCCTAATCAAGCTATTGCTTAAGGAAGGGATCAGCGATTTTGATTACGAAGGATTTTTTTATGATCTTTCGTGCATTGAAGGTGTTCGATTTTCTTCGGAGACAAAATGATGCAGATGCATGAGAATGACAGCAAAGTAAACAACGTCACCTTCGGTCAATTTGGTAAGACATTCCAAGAAAGATTCGTTCAAGCAATTCTTTTGGATGCCAAATTTGCAGAACAGATGATGGAAGTATTCGTACCAGAATACTTGGAGCTTAATTATTTAAAGTTCTTAACTGATCGATACTTTGCATATAGCAGAAAATATAAGGTCTTTCCCACACTTCAGCTTCTTGCAACAATCATTAGAGATGATCTTAAGGCAGGAACTGATGTGATTCTTAGAGATCAAATTATCGATTACCTGACAAGGATTAAAAGCGATCCTTCTTCTACTGATCTTCCTTATGTCAAAGAAAAGTCTCTGGAGTTTTCTAGAAAGCAGGCTCTCAAGAAGGCACTTGAGTCTGCAGTCGATCAGATGCAGGCCAACAAGTACGAGTCCATTGTCGAGACTATTAAGAAGGCAGTCCAGGTCGGAACTGCTCCATCTGTTGGTCACGACTTTTTCAACGAAATGGATGCTCGATTTACCAAGCTAAAGCGTGACACTATTCCAACTCGACTTCCTGAGCTCGACAAGAAGGAGATCCTCAACGGTGGAAGTGGCAAGGGCGAACTTCTCTGTGTCGTAGGCGCTTCTGGTTCCGGTAAGTCACACTGGCTTACAATGATCGGTGCTAATGCTCTTCGTGAAGGAAAGAACGTCCTCCACTACACCTTTGAGCTCTCTGAAACTGCCGTTGGTATTCGTTATGACTCCAATCTCTGTGACATGGATTCAAATGAAGTCATGGACCGCAAAGATGAGGTTGTTAAGTTCTATGAAGAAAATAGGCTTGGCAGGCTATTCATCAAAGAGTACCCAACAAATACTGCGTCAGTATACACTTTGAAAGCACACATAGAGAGACTTGATCTAAAAGGATTTAGGCCTGACATCGTCATCATTGACTATGCTGACATCATGAGATCTTCTAGACAGTTCGATTCTCTTCGTCACGAGCTTAAGCTTGTCTATGAAGAGCTTAGAGGGCTTGCAATGGAGATTGGTGTCCCCATTTGGACTGCATCACAGTCAAACAAAGACGGAGCTAACAGTGAAGTCATCGACATGACGAACATGTCTGAAGCTTATGGTAAAGCGATGATCTGTGACGTGATCGTTTCTGTTTCCAGAAGACCTCATGAAAAAGCAAGCGGCTGGGGTAGGCTTTATGTCGCAAAGAACAGGGCAGGAAGAGATGGTCTTGTTTATCCCATTAAAATCAACACAGCCAGAAGTAAATTTGAGATAACCGGAGAGTCAGATTCACCCGACGTTGTTGCCTCTTCCGACGAAGAGGCTCAAAAGCAGGCATTGAGGGCAAAATGGAGAGAGCTAAAAAATGAATTTCCAAAGCAAAATGCAGGAAATTCGTGATATAATGACTTCTAAAGTCTAAATTTGAGATTTTTAAAACTGCAATTTATTTATTGATCCTTTTAACCGGAGACTTCGCTGAAAATGACTAAGTACACACAGGAAGAAGCTTATGCAAGTTCGTTGGAATATTTTGGAGCTGATGAATTGGCGGCTTCAGTATTTCTCTCGAAATATGCCCTTAGAGATTCACAAGGAAATCTTCTTGAAAAGACTCCTGCCGACATGCATCGCAGACTCGCCAAGGAGTTCGCTCGCATCGAGGCAAAGTACCCTAATGCTTTGAGCGAAGAGGAGATCTTCGAATATCTCTCTAAGTGGGAGATCGTTCCTCAGGGATCCCCTATGTCTGCAATGGGTAACCCCTACAAGATCCAATCTCTCTCCAACTGCTTCGTCATTGCAGCACCTGAGGACTCCTACGGTGGTATCCTCTTCGCTGATCAGGAACAGGCGCAGATCATGAAGCGTCGTGGAGGTGTTGGATTCGATATTTCCACAATTCGTCCTAAGGGCATGCACACTGCGAATGCCGCTGGTACTACTGACGGCATTGGTGTCTTCATGGAGAGGTTCTCCAATACCTGCCGCGAGGTTGCACAGGGCGGTCGTAGAGGCGCACTCATGCTGACGATCTCCGTCAACCATCCGGAGATCGAGACCTTCATCAACATCAAGCGTGACCTCAAGAAGGTCACCGGTGCCAACATCTCCATCCGCCTCACTGACGAGTTCATGCAGGCGGTCAAGGACGATGCAGAGTACACGCTCCGTTGGCCGGTCGAGGCACCTGTCTCAATCGCTCGAGTCACCAAGAAGGTGAAGGCCAAGGAAATCTGGAACCAGATCATTGATGCGGCTTGGGCCTCGGCTGAACCAGGTCTTCTCTTCTGGGATACTGTCAAGAAGAATACGCCCACCGAAGCCTATGCTTCTCTCGGTTATGGTTCGGTCTCGACCAATCCGTGCGGTGAGGTCGTCCTTTCTCCATATGACTCATGTCGTCTCCTCCTGCTCAACCTCGACAAGTTCGTCAAGAACCCATATGAGCCAGGAGCCACTTTCGATTACGTCAAGTTCGGAACAGCAGCACGAATTGCCCAGAGACTCATGGATGACCTCGTAGATCTTGAACTCGAAGCCGTCGATGCTATCATCTCAAAGATTGAGAACGACCCCGAGTCGAATGCAGTAAAAGCATCAGAACTCACACTTTGGAACAAGATCAAGGATGCTGCATCTAAGGGGCGCAGAACTGGTCTCGGCATCACTGCAATGGGTGATGCTTTGGCCGCTCTCAACATCCGTTATGGTTCGCAGGAGTCTGTAGACAAGACTGAGGAGATCTACAAGGTCCTCGAGGTCAATGCATATCGTTCCACCGTTAGAATGGCGGCGGAGCGTGGAGCGTTCCCAGTCTTCTCACACGAGTTGGAGAAGAGTCACGACTTCATCCAGAAGGTCGTCTCTGTCGATCCTGAGCTAAAATCGGAATACCTCAAGCACGGTCGCAGAAACATCGCACTCACCACCACCGCCCCGGCAGGTTCCGTCTCATGTCTCACGCAGACAACCAGCGGCATCGAACCTGCATTCCTCGTCTCCTACACGAGGCGCAAGAAGGTCAATCCAAATGATGTTGAGTCTCGCGTCGACTTTGTAGACCACCTCGGCGACAAGTGGCAGGAGTACAAGGTCTACCACCACGGTTACAAGAAGTGGATGGAAGTCACGGGCAAGGGTGACAACATCGAGGAATCTCCATACTGGAAGTCGACATCGAACGATGTCGACTGGGAGATGTCCGTCAAGCTCCAGGCTGCAGCACAGAAGTGGGTCTGCCACTCTCTCTCGAAGACTTGTAACCTTCCCAACTCAGTGACTCAGGAGACGGTCGCACAGGTCTACATGGCGGCCTGGGAATCGGGTTGCAAGGGATTCACAGTGTACCGTGACGGTTGCAGGACAGGCGTTCTCGTCTCTGACGAGTCCAAGAAGGAAGAGAAGAAGGATGATGGTCAACCCACGTTCATCACCGAGAACCATGCTCCAAAGCGTCAAAAAGAATTACCTTGTGATATTCACAGAATTAACGTGAAGGGTCAGAACGGCAATGAAAGCTACCTCGTCCTCGTCGGCATGATGGACGACAAGCCGTACGAAGTATTCTGTGGTCTATCCTCACACGTAGAGGTTCCAAAGAAAGCAAAGAATGGAACGCTCATTAAGAATGGCAAGAAGGATGGAGTCGCCACCTACAACCTCAGCATCCCAGTCGGAGACGATGACGAGCTCGTTTTCAAGGACGTGGTAGGTTTGTTTGAAAATCCAGTTCACGGAGCATTTACGAGATCACTCTCTCTTGCACTTCGCCACGGCATTCCAGTGCAGTACATTTGTGAACAATTAAGAAAAGACAGACATAGTGATATGCAGAGTTTTTCTTCTGTTTTGTCAAGAGTTTTAAAGAATTACATAAAAGACGGAACAAAGCCTACTTCAGATAAAAATTGTCCATCTTGTACCGCACCAAATTCTTTGGTTTACAAGGAAGGATGTGTAACTTGCTCCTCATGTGGATGGAGTCGTTGCTGACGTTCCATTCTTTTCTTGGCTTCTCTTTCTTTTGCTTTTTCGGAAAGTTTGGCCTTACTTTCATCCGTTCTTTTTTTACCAATATTTAAGTCACACGCAGCAGGTCTCTTACCTTTTCGAGACCTGCTCATTTTTTCTTTAACGTCTTCAGGAAGCTTTCTTCCCTTTAGTGCACTTCTTATTCTTTCTATGTGTTCTTGAGTGAACTGAATTACTTTTCTTGATTCACTAAGTATCTTTTTTGATTCTTCACTGTATTTGTGACCTGTTGTTCCTTCGCCGCCAATAGTGAAGTTACATCCAATTTGATTATAATTTTCATCATTTACAAAAGTCTTTAGCAAGGAGATGGTTTCTATCTCCTTTAAAAGACATAACTCTTCTTCATCAGATTCAAAAATAATTTCTCTTTTTATTCCGTACTTTTTTGCAATACGCTCGTGAAGATCATTTCTTTTTAATTTTTTTGTCCTGATAATGTTTCCTTTTCCAACATAAAAAGGGCGTGGAGAATCTTCAGTGGTCCAATCGACATACACGTAGAACATGTTATAATTATAAATTAGAAGCACAAGCATAATTAACTCCGGAGTCGCACATGAAACTTACACAGAGACAACTCGATAAGATCGCAGGCCTCATCAACGAAGAGGCAAATGTTCGCAAGGAATTACATGAGGCTATGTACAATAGCAGAAAGAATTCTGTTGTCAGTGAAGCCCTCATGTTTGAAGCCTCTGGAGAGCTCGAGAACCTTCCTGGTGAGTTCGTCAAAGATATCGAAGGTGATTTCAGTGAACTCTCTCAAGATGTTCTCAGCTCCAAGGTCAGAAACATGGTATACAGAATTCTTTCTGGATACATGAAACACTATGGCTACAGCATGAGCCCAAGCCAGTGGATCGAAGAGCTCGACAGCTTTGATGAGATATATGAAGCCGAGATGGAGTTCGTCTCTGGCGTTACATCAGCTATCAGCGAATACGGTAGAAAAGTTGCCGAAGTTGCTGTCATGTCGATAGGACCTTCAGAAGAGTCAAGCAAGGAAGACCTCGAGCCTCGTTATTCGGAATACGAATGAAGAAGCAAGAAGCGCTCAAGAAGGTGATTGCCTCGGAAGTGAAGTCTCTCCTCAAGGAGGACTACGCCCGGGGCATTCCTGATTTCGCCATCTCTCAGGTGGCCGCTGATGCCACAGAGGGTCTTAAGAGGCACCTCCGCAAGCACATCAGTCAGATGGCGTCTGATCCTGCAAAGCAACGCCAGATGCTCGCTGCAGCCAATGCAGTCCTCCGTGAAACTGAGGCCGAGATGAAGGAACTTCTCGAGGACAAGTTGTTGAAATTCGTTCGTAGCGTGTAGTAATATGGCTGCATGCCTGAACAACCTAACAAAGTTGAATTAATTGGTACATACGGGTCTGATGAAACTCATGCTCTTTCTGCATGGACTTCAACATCCAGAGAGCTAACTGAAGAAAAGAAAAACAGAATTCCTTCTCTTTTAAAAATGTTGGCTGAGAATGAACATCACAGTGTTTTTGAAAAAAGCTCATTTCATTTTCTTGTTGTCACCGACGTAAGTACACATATACACATACTCAAGCATCGAATTGGTGTATCTGTTAATGCATCTAGCGCTAGATATAAGGAACTTAAGGATGATGAATACTATGTTCCTCATGACTGGCCTCAAGAAGAACAGGATTCATATGTGTTACACATAGAAGAAAGCATGAAGAAATATCATGAAACTCTTGACAAGCTTGTCAAAGGAGGCATGCCTCGAAAGAGAGCAAAAGAGTCTGCAAGGCTTTACCTTCCTTACGGTAAGCAAATTACATCAGACGTGATGTTCAACTTCAGGAGCTTCGTGCACTTCTTACGGCTTCGTTACTCCACCCATGCTCAGCTGGAGGTGAGAGAGCTGGCAGGTGAGATGCTCCGCCTCGTGAAGGAAACGGGACAGTTTGATGCCACCCTCGAGGCATTCGGTCTCGTGAAGGATGGCAATATCATCACACCTTTTGAGTGATCATGTCACGTCATTCAAGTTTACCTCACCACATCTACGTCAATGTAGACAGTCGCTACCTTGGTCCGAACATGCCGCCGGGCACGACGAAAGGCATCTGGCACGGCGTATTTTGTAGAGAGTATCAGGTCTTGATGACACACGTCATGCTTGAATCAGGTGCACATTGGAGCGGTCTTCCATTGCATGCCCTTTCTACCAAGGCAGAATTCCCACACGATTTCAGCGAATTGATGCCATGGGCGTCAATGGGAGAAGACATCGATGTCACCTACCTGAAATACCTCGAAGGTCTTTCATGCAACGTAATTAGTCCAATCGAGGCATCAGGCCGTCACACAGGCATATTAATCGATTGGAAGGACGGTTACAGTAGGTATCCTGCAGAACACAAACCTCTGAACCTTATAGAATTGGATTGCGGACAGTTCTCATTGTTACCAAACAACTATGTGACTTATTTCGATAAGCACTTCACAGAATCTACACGTTTTGGCGACTTGAAGAACTACAGACGCGGAGAGACCGTGTATTGGGAGAAATGAATGAGCAAGATAATCGTCATAGAAGGTCCCGATCGTTGCGGAAAAGCCACACAGAGCAAGCTTCTCTGTGAGTACTTGTGGCAGTGCGGCAAGAAAGCGAAGGTCGTGGAGGTCCCAATCCACGACAAGGTCACTTACAAATCTATCTACTGGATGCTAGAAAAGGGACACGCAAAGAAGTTTCCTCGCATCTTTCAGTTCACTCAGTTCTTGAACAGGTGGTTGTTTCAGGCAGTTCATCTCTCTGATCTTGATCATGAGTACGATTACCTCATCTTCGACAGATGGAGCCTCTCTACAACAATCTACGGCCAGGCAACTGGAGCGGATTACAGCTTCGTGGATTACTTCTACAGGAAACTTCGAAAACCTGATTTCACTCTCGTACTCTTGGGCAAACCTCATAAGCATGAGGCTGAAGACGTTTACGAAGCAGACGGAAAACTTCAAGAGAAGGTGAGGGACCTATACGCCGAATGGGTGAACAAGAACCCCAGGGAGGCATACGTGGTTGCATCTGACCGTTCTAAGGAATCAGTGTTCACTGAAATAATCGTAGTATTAAAGACAACAAGAAACATTCCATCATAAAGGAGAATAAATGAGTTACAAGATTTCAGACAGCGTTGCAATGAGAATGATCCAGATCTTTCAGGAGGCCGTCATCTTCGGCATCGATGGAGCGGATTTGCTCCGTCAGGTTCGTCTCGTCGAAGATCCCACTGAGAATGACACACTTACGCTCGATCCAGAATACGTGAAGGCAGTAGAATTAATGCACGAGAAGGCCCTTGCAGAGGCAGCAACGAAGTCCGCCGAAGCAGAGCTTGCCAAAGACGTCCTCACCTGAAGAAAAAGTGCACAGTGGGGGTTACCTTCTCTGAAGTGATGATTATCGTAGGATCATGAGGCAAACAGGAGCCTCACAAGATCACAGGAGAACAATAGATGCTGAACATACGATACGACTCGTCGCTGAAGAACCCCTCGCTTTTCAACACGCTTCGTGCCTTAGATGACCTCTACTCGACCACATCCTCAACTCGCACGAGGTTCTGTACTTCTTCGGAATACAGAGTTGAAGAGAAAGACAACGAACTTCATCTCTCCATCGATCTACCTGGTGTCAAGGCGAAAGACCTATCCGTGCAAACCACGGGGCGGGATATCAAGGTGACCGGTAAACTCCGAGGTGAGGATTTCAAGTATTCGTACGTCCTCTCAAAGGACTACGATCCTGAAACGATCTCCGCCATCCACGAAGACGGCGTGCTGACCCTCACCTTCGGTAAGACGTCGGCCTCCAAGACACGGACGGTGGAGATCAAGGTGAAGTGATGGTTTAAAATGAGAAAATGACGGCAAGGAATTTTACCCCTCCTTGCCGTTTTTATTTTTTATTTCTTTCTTCTAAAGCTATAATTAAAAGCAAGGAATTGAACTGAAATGAACGACAGTGCATTAAAATATAGGGCATACAAGGCTTTGCTTGAAGCCGACATTACTGACGAGCAGAGGCAAAAGCTGATTGAGGCCAATATTTTTCAGAAAATTGCAGACTTTTTTGGGGCCGGAAAAGACACGCTAACGACAGACCTAAAGAAGATATTTCAGAACAACAAGCTGAACAAAAGGGCTGCCACTGCAAAAAAGAACATAGAAAAAGAAATAGCAGAGCTTAAGGACATTGCAAAAGAGGCAGGTGTTTCAGAAGAAGCAGTCTATGACATGTTAAACCTTACACTCAAAGGAAGCAGTGTGAGCCCCGAAGAAGTTGCTTCTCCTCCAAAAGCAAGCAGATCATCTGAGCCTGACGAGAGTTCGTCAGGAATCCCTGCTGGAAAACCCGTCGATACAAAGAGCCCTGCTGCCGTTTCCACTTTGGCATCTGCAGCTGCATCGGTTGCAGGTAAAGATCCTGAAAAGGCAAAAGAAGATGCAGTCGAAAAGAAGGTTGATGTCCAAAAGGCTTCAGAAGTTCTTTCAAAAGCCGTTTCAAGTGTTTCAAAAGTTGATGCAGGGAAAGTTTTAAAGATTGTCAACTATCTCATAAAGAACAATCACATGCTTGCCGAAGGACGTCGAAGAGTCATGTCTGTCGACATTAAAAAAGCAATATCGGAAATTGAAAAAAGGCATAGCGATCTAATGGTTCTTGAAAGATGGAATTCAATTTCTGGAATTAGAGGGCTCTTGGCTGAAGCAGCCGACGAAGCAAAGAAGAAGAAATTTGAAGATGTCATCTACGACATTAGAAAAGCATTTGATCCAAAAGAGCTGAGCGATGACGATATTTTAAATGTAATAATAGCCCTTGATGATCTAGACAGTATTCAAATCAAGTAATTTGTTGCCCAGTGTAAAATTTACACTGGGCAATTTAGTATTTGCTTTATGAGCCCCGAAAAACAAGAAGAACTGTTCAAGAGATATCCAAAGATCTTCATTGATCTTAAGTGGATTGAGTGTGATGACGGGTGGTTCGACCTCATCGATTCACTCTGTAAGGTCATTCAGAACGAGTGGGACAACCATTCCTACAAGATGACTGAGGAGGAGAAGGCAGAGGGCCAACCCATCGCCGTTCAGGTGAAGGAGAAGTTTGGTGGCCTCCGTTTCTACATCTACGGCGGAGACGCGAACGAAGAGATCTACGGTGCCATCAGAATGGCTGAGTCAATGTCCTTCAAGGTCTGTGAAGCGTGTGGAGTTCCAGGCCACAAGCAACCGGGAGGATGGATCAAGACCCTCTGTGATTCCTGTCAGGAGAAACGTGAGACTCGAAAGTTGAACACACCTGGCGCTCCTGGTTATAATCCTCCACATACATGAAGTTAGAGAAATTCGAAGACGGCCTGGCGATCTGTGGTGACTGCACTTCGGAGGAGGTAATCGATGAGATCAAGAATCATCTCGGAGACACGAAACTGAAGGCAGTCATCACAGATCCTCCTTATGGTAACATCATCGAGGAGGAGTGGGACAAGTGGCACGACGGCCAGAAGAAGTTCGTGGACTGGATGATGGGTTGGACCAACACCTTCTCTGACTTCCTCACTGATGGTGGCGCCATGTACGTGTGGGGCGGTTACGGTATCCCAGGATTCCGGCCCTTCTTCGAGTACGCCCACCGAGTGGAGTACGAGACCCCCATGCGCATCTCCAACCTCATCACGTGGCACAAGAAGCGCGCCTACGGAGTCCAACACAACTACCTCTCCACCCGCGAGGAGATCCTCTACATGGTGAAGGGCAACATCAAGAAGCCCGCCACCTTCAACGTTCCCTACCTCGACACGAAGAGAGGTTACGCCGGTTACGATGCGAAGTATCCTGCGAAGAGCGAGTTCTATCGGAGGACCAACGTCTGGACGGACATCACAGAGATCTTCTCTGGAAAGGTCCATCCCACTCAGAAACCTCTCCAGGTCTTCGAGATCCCCATCCTCGCCAACACGAACGAGGGTGACACGATCCTGGATCCCTTTGCAGGCTCAATGACCGCTGCCTATGCTGCTCGCAATGTGAATCGAAACTGGATCTGTGTCGAGAGAGATGAAAAGATTTTCGATGATGCAATAGAGGCAATTAAGAGCACGAAGAGAAAGAGATGAGATTGCATTCAAGGCGTGTTTCTTCAGGAATAGTTACAACAACAGCACGAAACACGCTGGGAGTTGGTATGAAACGCAATGTCCTTTTACTTAATGCCGATTGGACTCCTCTCAACTTTGTATCTGCAATGAGAGCCTTTAATCTTCTATTCAAGGGTCGTGCCGAAGTTATTACTGTGGGGGAAAGTCCAAGTGCTTGGGACGACATCTATACGACGCCTGGAAATGCATATCGTGTCCCTGCCACTGTAAGACTTTTAGATAGAGTGACAAGGAAGTATTCGTCACCACGCTTTAGAAAAAGAGTTTTATTCAACCGTGATAATTGGCAGTGTCAATATTGCGGAATAAATCTGGATTACAGCACCATCACGATTGACCATGTGCATCCTCGTTCTAAGGGTGGAACGACTGACTGGAAGAATTGTGTTTCTTCCTGCAAAAAGTGCAACATGAAGAAAGGCCCCAGGCTTCTTCAAGACACAGGAATGATTTTGAGAAAAGCTCCTTCCGTTCCGCTGATGACTCATTTTTGGGATGTCAGCCCTACGGGAACTTGGCACCCCGATTGGTCAAATTTTTTTCAATCATCTAATTATTATTCATGAAGCTAACAATAAAAGAGCTGCGTGAAATAATAAGAGAAACAATTTCTGGTTCTTTTCCTGAAGAGTCTTACAAAGATGAACTTTTAGATGATCCTTCTTTTAAGGGAAAAAGTGTCTTTGTGAGAGATGATGCCAAAAAGAAGATAAAATCTTGGGCAAAGGATATGAAGTTATCCACTAAATAGCGTATGATTTCCTGTCCATTTAATACTTAGGAACAGGAGTCTATTCAATATGCATCTGAAGCTTGAAGAGCTGCAGCGAGTAGCAAAAAAAACAATAAAAGAAGAACATAAAAATTCGGTCATATGCAACGAGTTTTTTAGGGCATTTGGCCCTCCTGTAATGGTTTCTAGAAACTGTGAAAAAGTCGCCATTGCCGTCAATGAGCAGCTTGATCTTTCTGAAGCAACAGGTCGTACTGTTCAAAATGGTGCAATTAAGCTCTCTGTGCTTGTTGAAGCTTCTATGAGCCCATCTCAGTCAGTAAGAAAAGTCGCTGCAAGACTTCTTCCTGCAAAAATTGCTGCAAGGCTTCTTAATGATCCTTCTTCTGCTGTAAGATGCGCTGCCGCCAAGAGGCTTTCTTACGAAGCAATAAAAGAGTCAGTTAAAAAATTTCCAGAAGATGATCAGCTTCGCACAATTGCAAGACAAAAGAAGCTTTATGAGTCGGGACTTCCAAAGCCTGTGGTTCAAGACGAGCCCTTTGACATGTATGGCGAAGAACCGCTTGGTGATGCTGTAAAAACAAAAGTAAGCGAAAAAGATTTTTCTGACGAATGGTACGAAAGACTGGCGCACAAGTTGTGCTCAGATTACGGTGGAAACATAGAAGGAAATTGGGAAGAGACAGTTGCAACGCGCGTTGCTGCTGGTCAATATTCTGTTTCAGGAGTAAAGATAGACAGAGATAAGCTTCTTAAAGCTATTTATGATTGCATAAAAACAAGAGAAGAAGAGGTCATTGGCGAGGGATCACTTAAGGCTCTGGCAAATAGACTCTTAAAGGAGTCTCACCTCGAAGATTCTGTTATGCCTATCATTGAGGACAGAGTCGATCCTGTCGCCGATCTTGTTGAATCGAACTACTCGTCGACTCAGTACATTGATGAGGCTGAAAAGATCTTCTCAGTGAGGAAATCAACCGTTCCTTCGGGAATCAAGAAATATCGCCTTGGAGAAGGAACACATAAAGAAACGATGATTCCTGTCAACGGAAGAATTCCTGGAGGAGAAATTTCTGTCACAGTCGAAAAGGCTCTTGACAGATATGTAGATTCCTGGAACAAACGCCAGGCTCTCGAAGGCGAACCATACCGCCTTTCTTGGGGTCCACACGGCTCATCTTTCGACATGGTTGGATTTAATCTTACCCTCAAGTGAGAAACAAATGAAGAAGAGACTCGTTGAAACCCTTGAAATGGCTCTCGTCGTTGAGCCGAACCTTAATATAGTGACTGACAATATGGTGTCGGAATGGGGTGGTTGCCCTTATCCTGAGCTATCTGTCCTTCTTGTTCAGCTTAAATTTCTCTCTGTTGTACACCAGAATCATCACTGGATCTCCAAGGGAGATCCTTTCTATGGTGACCACCTCCTCTTTCAGAGGGTCTACGAAGCAACTTCAGAAGACATTGATTCGCTTGCAGAGAAGGTACTCGGGCTCGGCTGTACAGACAACGTGAACATCACCTTGATTCACAATCAGCTCTGTAAGATGCTTGCTGGCTACGGAATGACTTCCACGATCCCACAAGGAACAGAGCTTGCCAAGAGGTCTTATCTCGCAGAGATGAACTTCCTCAAATCAACATCCCACCTCGTCGAACACATGAAGGCTAATGGGACACTCACCCGCGGCCTTGACAACCTCCTCGCCGGAATCGAGGACAAGCATGAGGGACACGTCTATTTACTTAAGCACAGGATAATGCCACAATGAAACTCAATGCACACCAACTTCGTGGCCTCATTAAAGAGGCTATCACGCGCATAACAGAAGATGAGATGTCTGCTTGGAAGAGCGGAAATCTTGGTTATGTTTCAGGAGATAATGTTGAACCTGATTTCGATGATAATGATAGATTTCTCCATGGTTCTGAGCACGGTGAGGCACATGATGACGAGGGCTACATGGCCAAGTCACAGCTTGCCGGAATGAAGGAGATGGCCTACGAGGTGTGTGAGCTCCTTGATGGAGACGACCAACTTCCAGGTTGGGTCCAGAACCACCTCGCGGTTGCTCATGAGAACCTCCGCCAGGTCCACGGTTACCTCACAGGCGATGCGAAGATGCAGGCCTACGAGGACAGTGAGCTTTCTACACCTGCTCCAATGGCGATGCCTGAGGCTAAACAGCGTAGAATTAAGATGCTTTCAGAAGGAATGGCGAGGATCACTGAGGAGGAACTCAATGCTTGGAGCAAAGGTGATTGGAGTTTTGTGTCTATTGTGGAACAACGTCCTGCTGTTTCTGAAGCACAAAAGAAGTATAAGGGTCCTACAAAGAAGACTGCGCAAAAGATACTTCGTGGTACAAAGACCTTCAAAGACAAAGTAAAGAAGGTCGAGAAGTGGGCGGACGATCCTGAGGCCGCCGCCGCTTGGATGATGCACAAGGCGACTGGCAAGTGGCCCTCGGAGAAGTAACATGTCTTCCTCTACAGATCTCCTTGTTGAATTCATCAGAAGCGCAGTTCTGTTAGAGGCAGACAAGGATGCGCAACATCCTCCTCAATACAATGCTCCTCAGGGAAGCATGCGCGACAAGCAGCTCGACAAAACCAAAGAAGATCTTGAGAGCGGAGACCCAGAGAGAGTTAAGCGTGCATATGCCCGGCGTGAGAGAATGGAAAAGGGAGAGCGCGAGAAAAGCGGCTGGAAGAATAAGCCTCGCCCTGATTCCAAGAAGGAAGCCGATGACGTCCTTGAACTCGACGAAGAGATAGACCTAGACGGATTGGTTGAGATGGTCCTCGAGGCTCTCTCCAAGAAGACGAAGGCCACTCTTCGCAAGAAGGCAGAAAAGAGGGGACTCACTCCTGGTTCGGTCGAGGCCGAGTACAAGAAGGGCCTCGCCGCCTGGGCGACCTCAGGCTCTAGGAAGGGTATGTCCCAACACCAGTGGGCGATGGCGCGTGTCAATTCCGCCAATCCTTCAAAGAGTTGGGCAGTGGTAAAGAAATCAAAGTCAAAGAAGTAAAGAAGAACGGCCTCGAAAGAGGCCGTTTATTATTTCTTTTTTCCTATGTTGAGGGTTTTTGGATAACCTTCTTCACCTGGTTTTGCAGGCGCCTCGCCTCGCTCTCTTTTGGCGTGAATGTTTGCCCATAGACCGCGCTTCTTTTTCTTCCTCTTCTTCGCCTCGTTCATTTCGTGCGTGCAACCGCAGCTGCCCTCAACTTTCATGTAACCACACTCTGTGCAAGCCTCGGCTTCATTTGTGTGATCACACTCACAGTCATCCATGCCACACTCGGGACATGTAGCTTCCTCAATGCTGCGAACTCCTGCGGGAGCATCTCCTGCATATTTACCGATAGGGTCTCCAAAACGTTCTACAAGTATGTCTGTAATGCTTCTCTTCATGTCTTTAATTATTCTTTGTACTGCATACTGTTAAGATATAAAATGCTCAATAACATGGATGGTTGCAGACTTACAAAAATGCTTGAACTTCGTGAGAAGTTCATGAAAGATTTAGCAAATAAACGCCCTGCAGTTCTTCAAGATTGGCCCGTTGACATATCAAGAAAAGAGTCTCAGCAGGCAGTCAGAGACACAGTGCTAAAAGGCGTAGAAGAGATGTTTGAATCTCTTGCTCATCTTAAGAACTGGAAGCCGCATAGAACAACTGAAGTTGCAGATTTTGATCACGAAGCTTTTCTTGAAGAATATGTTGATGCATTCAACTATTTTTTGTCTGTCCTTGTGATGTTAGGTATAGACTCAGAAGAGTTGTTTGAAGCATACGTCAAAAAAGACAGAATTATTCATGACAGATTAAGCAAGGATTACTGATGACTGACTGGTCGAAGCTGAACGAAGCCCTCCTTAGACAGCAAGACTTTTCAAAACTTTTCTTTGATTCTGATGCTCTCAATGGCAAGCAGAAAGAAGAGCAGCTTAAAACTTTTGTTCTTGCGCTTCATTCAGAGGCTACAGGAATTGTAGATGCTGTCAACTATAAGGATCATAGACGTCTGAGCAATCCAGCAGACATTCAAAAAATTCTCTATAAATCTGTTGATACCTATCGTTATATACTTGCAATATTAAATCTGTGGGGAATCAGTGCATCAGATTTCACAGATGCTTTACACCAAAAAGATGATTTCTTGCACTATCGACATAATATGACTGACAAGTCTTGGAGTGGTCAGCCTGTTGTTCTGTTCGATATGGACGATGTTCTTGCTAAATTCAGGGAATCATTTTGCGCATGGGCTACAAACGAGTGTGGTCATTTCATCGACCCAGAAAGCGATGAATATTATAACGTAAGAGAGTTCAAGAAGCACAACGTCAATAGTGAACACTATTTTAAGAAATTCATGGACAATCATGGATTTCTTCACCTTGAAAGAGATGAATCTTATTTTAATCTCTTAAATCACTTACGAAATGAAGGCTATTGGATACAAATTGTCACATCGAGACCTTCGACTAATTTGACCTGTTTTTATGACACGCATTCTTGGTTGTTTCGTAATGGCATATCGGCTGATGGAGTAGCATTTGCACCTGAGAAGTTTGTGTGGCTAACTGATCAAAAGTTTTATTCAGCTGGGAAATACTTTGCCATTGATGATTCTGCAAAGCATTCTGCTGAATATGCCAAGCATGGGGTCAAGGTAATCGTTCCTGAAAAAACATATAATCAGGAAGTTAGGTCGGTCAATAACGTCATATACGTGCCAAAGGGATCCGACCCAATAAAGCACATTCCGGCTCTTTAGTTGATCATGAAACTATCAGGGTTCAATCAAGCGTATATATAAAAACATGGGCGGCAATGTAAATATAGTAAATCCCAAGTCGGGAAAGTCATATAAAGTCAGCAAACCAGATTTTCGTTTAATTGATAGGTCAAAATTTAAAAAGGTCTTTATTGAAGCCTTTAAGATGATTGACAGTCTTCACCTTAGAAAATTTAAGGTTCCAATTTGGCCTGCCGCCACGCGCGACAAACTTTTAAATTCCGGAGAGGCTTTTAATGGATCTTCTGAGCACCTGTTTGGAAACAAGCTTTCCGATAAAGAGCTTGCAGAGTTTAAGCCTACATTCGGTGACATAGATCTTACTGTTCCAAAAGAGAAATTTGACACGTTGTTTTCTCTTCTCGACAGCATTACTGGAAAATCCCTGAATTCGTCAATAACCTATATTGACAAAAAAGAAGGTGTTGGAGGAGAGCAGATTAATTGCTTATTTTCCTACAAGACCAAAGAAGGAAAGATTCTATACGTTCAAGTAGATTTTGAATCTGTAGACTATGAAAAGAATAGACCAAATGAGTTCGCCAAGTTCGGGCACTCTTCTTCATGGGAAGACATCAAGGCATCCATCAAAGGCGCATTCCACAAATATCTTCTACGATCTATCGCAACCGTTGTGTCAATTCAGAAGGACGTAGTGCTTCTTACAAAAACAAGCCCATTAGATCCGCCTGAAAAGATCAAAGTCTCCAAGGTTACAACACCTGTCAGGCTTCTTTCCTTTTCCGTCGACAAGGGCCTTAGAACAAAATTTACTCAGCAGTACAAAGTTGACGGATCTCCTGTTATTGTAAATGGCATGAAGGCCTACAAGGAGATACCTTCAGGAGAAGATGCAAGAACCAAGAAAGAGATCTTCTCACTTCTTTTTGGGCAAGATCCCGTCGGAAATGAACTCCAGCTGATTGAATCATTTACTGGATTGCTTCAGATCATGCAAGATCACTTTGATGACAGTCAAATTGACGAGGTGTATCTTGACTTTATTGGATACAAGCTCTACGGAAAAGAAGGCCAGGCTCTTGATGCAACAAGCGTCGAAGGCGACAAATCAGCAAAAATGTCTGCAATTTCATCGTTCAGAAACAAGTTTCCATTCTTGGAAAAGCACGATGGTATGCTTGAAAAACTTCAGGACGATTATTACAGCACCTACAAAATTCGATCTGAATCTCTAATTTGGAAAAATATGCTCAATGCTTGACGTATCGATCAAGGCTGTACAGAAGGCAATCACAAATCCTAAAAAGGCATCAGAATTTATAAAGAGGAGCATCGTTGCCGTCGAAAAGATCGATGGAACAAAATTGACTCTCATCAGAAATGATCAACCCTTTGATTCTAAAGACTATTCAAAAAACTGGATCGTCGCCTATAAGGGGAACATCATATATTCGACAGAATTTAATGGACTTGAAAAGAGAGAAGATGACATCAGGGCTACGGCACTGGGTACTTCTCAATACAAGTTTGTTCACGATCATCTAAGGAAGGTGCATTCTGCCGCTTCCTCGGTGCCAAACAACACCGAGTTTTTTGTAGAATTTGTTCAAAATAAGCCTACGGTTACCCGTGACTACGAAAAAAAGCACGGTATGTATCTTGTCGGGTTTGGCCCCACTAAATACGCCATTTCCCGAGGGCAACTGTTTTCGTCTTCAAGCTTTGTCGATTCACCTGAAGACCTTGAAGCCTATAGAAAGGTTCTTCAGTTAGGATCTTTCCCTACTGTGTTTAGCGGTAACCTGTCTTCTAGAAAGTCCATATTGGCAGGTTGCAAAAACAGCGGCCTTAAAAAGCTTTTCATGGCAGAGTCTGAAAATACAGATTTTTCAGATCCGATTTCTGTCGTTCAGCTCGCCGTCTCTGCTTTTTCTCAGCTAGAATCTTCGCTTGGTGGTCCTGCCGAAGGCGTCGTCATCCAAGTTGCCGCCGATGAATTTGGAGAAAAGAGGCTTCTCAAGATTCTTGCATCTGATCAGCACAGCAAAGAAGTGAGAGCTCAAAAGTCTGCAAGAGCTAAAGGAACGCCTGAAAAAGAGGTTCAATATTGGAGGTCGGTCAACGATCTCGTCGATGTGCTCCTTGATGTGCTCCCCCGGAACAAACCCGAAAAGATGCTCTCTGGTTTGTCAAAGACAGTTTACGACCTGAACGACATTCCTTTTCATCCCGTGAAGACTAAAATAAATGTCCAAGAAGACATTTTTCTTACAGCAAAATTAAGGCTTCTTGGAACAGGCACGCATAGAGCCAACAAAGTAGCTGTAATTCCGATGGCTGCAAAGCCTTTCCACGTTGGTCACGATTCTCTCATCAGCAAGTCAGTTCGTGACGGAAATGATGCTATTATCGTCTTTGTTTCAACGGGTGGAAGAGACGAAATAAGCGCCGAAGACATGATTCCACTGTGGAGAGATTTCTACATACCGGGAATGTCTGCAAAATACGGTGACAAAGTTCTCATCAGGTTCTCTGATTCTCCCATGCGAGAAGCCCTTCTTGTTGCACGTGACCTAGTCAACAGAGGAAAGAAGACCATTGTTTCTGTCTACGGAGGAATCGATTCTAGGGGTGTTGACGAAGCAAAGCAAAGAGTCGACACGATCCTCGAAAAACACCTGGGCATGGCAGGAAGAATAATCCCAGTCGGAGTAGAAAGATCTGCTACAGCAGGGATTAGCGGAACTGCAATGCGCAACTACGTCCTGTCAAGAGACTCAGAATCTTTCATTGCGAATCTTCCAGAATGGATTGACAAGAAGTCCAAGATGAAGATCTGGAGATCAATGTCGAGGATCTGTTCTGAAAAGATGAAATGAAAACTTGGTGACCTACAGTGTAGGATCTAATCTTAGGCTATGAGAATATTCTTTGCTTCAGATCACCACTTCTTTCACGAGAACATAATCAAATACTGTAAACGACCTTTCGTCGATGTCTCTTGTATGAATGAAGAGATGATGATGAGATGGAATAAAACAGTGTCTTCTGATGATGTTATCATCTACTGCGGTGATCTTACTGCAGGCCTAGGAGAAAGAACCGAAGATCTTCGGCATCTTATTGGAAATCTCAACGGTCACAAGATTCTTGTGAGAGGAAACCATGATCACAAACCAGATTCTTGGTACGTGGAGGCTGGATTCGAAAAGGTCTTTGAGCACATCAACCTCGGGGGTGTCCTTGCTATTCATTATTGCCTCGAGACTGCAGTAGCTCGTGGCATTGATATTGGCTTGCTTGGAACCATTGAGCATGTTGTTCATGGACACACACATTCTCTTGAAGTCCCCAATCACGAGAACCACTACAACGTCGCGATGGACAGAAATAACTACACGCCAGTCGACTACAAAGTAGCCATTCCAGAACGTCTTCAAACTCAGTTTCACGATGCCGTCGTCTCATTTTTGTAATATGAACATTTCTTGACTATAATGACTTAGAGACTCTCATTTGGAGAAAACATGCCCATCAATAAAGATCTAGAACCAATCGAACTTCCCATGGTCCTCAAGTTCGGTCAGAAGCCGAACACTCAGTTCCACAACAACCTCGATGCCCTCAAGGTTGAACTCGTGGATCATCCCACCCGTCAACAGGCCTGGAACGTGGCGTGGCACTACGTCAAGGCCACCTGGGCAGACCGTCCCGACATCGATCCCACGGCAGGCGTGACAGATCGTGAACTCTCCAAGAACCTCGAGGATGTGTTCGGTGGCCGCACCCTTCCTGCTCCAATGGAATGTCTAGGCTTCACGTTTCGGCTCAGCGGTCTGTCCTTCCAGGAGGTGACCCACATCATTCGCCATCGTGCAGGTACCTTCGCTGCACAGTGCACAGGTGATCGCGATCTTCGTGATGATGATGCCGTGATCCCTGAGCCCGTCGAGAACTCGCCCGACTTCCTCCGCCGCTGGAAGAAGATCGTGGAAGAATCGAAGGAGCTCTACGCAGAGATGACGGATTCTAAGCAGGTGTCCATGATGGATGCCCGCCTCATCCTTCCGAAGTGCATGACCTCGTTCTACTACATGCGCCTTCCTCTCAAGGAGCTCATTGGTTTCATCTACCAGCGCATGGATACTCAGATCCAGCCTGCCGCAGACAACCTCCTCGCCTCGAAGATGGCGGTGGAAGTCGCCAAGGTGATTCCTGAGTTCACATCGGTGATCGACTTCAGCAAGCCCGACATGCACTACATTAAGACCTTCCGCGTGAAGGAGGGTGACAAGTACGTTTCCCGTGGAACCAACCTGTACTGGCCCATCCCGAAGAACGACAAGTTCGAGTTCCATCCACAGGACACGATCTACCAGTGCACGAGGGAGGAGATCAACGGTACACACGGTGATGGCCCACAGAAGCGCTTCACCGAACTTTGGGATGCCGACATGGCGGCATGGGACTCAATTAAGACGCAACACAACAACTGGAAGGACGACAAGTGAGCAACAGAATGGACGATACGGATCTCCTGCTTCTCGTGATGGGGCAGATGAGCTTTCCAAAGGGCGTGAACGATCAGATCACGGATGCAGTTACTCAGACACTCAACAGGGTCATCACCGATCCTGAGGTGTTTGAGCAACTCCACGTTAGGCACCAGGAATTCAAGAAGAGAGGTCAATGATGTTCGATCGTAAGCAAAAATGCTACCTCGCATCAGGCTGGTTCTCTCCAGACCAGGACAAGCAACTCACGAAGCTTGAGGCTGTATTCGACAGTCGTGAAGACTGGATCGAGTTGGCATCTCCTCGGAGGATCTTCGTGTGCCCTCCTGATGCCTCGCTGGAGGTGCAGGACAGCGTGTTCAAGGGTAACATGAAGCACATCCGTGAGTGTGACTTCACTCTCGTCAACACCACGTATAGAGACATCGGCACGATCTGGGAGGCCGGCGCAGCCTTCGCTCTTGATCGCAAGATCGTGTACTTCTGCGAGAATCTACCACCAGGCGCCAAGTTCAACTTGATGCTCTCTCGCAGCGGAATCAAGGTATGCACCACATTCGATCAGCTTGAGGATTACCTCAATCGTTGCAAGACCGCCGGTGCGATGATCTACGAACCATACGACAAAGAGATCGAGTGATCTCCCACCCATGCAAAGTCCGGTCCTGATGGATTACGATGATGCATGGGTGATTTAGCATTTGGAGGACGACATGCGCAGTAACTTCACGTTCCACATTGATTTTGATACGGATGATGGATACATCAGGGGTGAACCTCTCAAGTTGAAGTCGAGCACACCAGAGATCAACACGTTCAATCCGGAGAATCCGGATTATTCCCGTGCAAAGTGGGAAGAATTCCTAGTTTATGACATCACGAATGAACTATCGCATCATCTCAGTGAGTACGTAAAGACTGCTGTCAAGTCGTTTCTTGATGCTGCAGAGGAACATAACAAGAAACCAAAGAAATTGAAGAAGAAAAAGGCGAATCTATGAGCAATATTTCTGCTAACATCAGACCACCTACAAGATTCGTTGGTTTGCACGCGCACTCGTGTTTCTCAACATATGATGGACTAGGATATCCTTCAGACCACATCAATTTTATAACTTCTGAAGCTCAAGGCATGGATGCATGGGCTCTCACTGACCACGGTAATGCAAATGGATTGACACATGCAAGAGTTGCTGCTCAAAAAGTTAAAAAAGCTGGGAAAAAGTATCGACAGCTCAACGGCGTCGAATTCTATTTTGTTCCTTCGCTTGAAGAATGGTCTGCAGAATATTTTAAGCATCAACAGGCAGTCAAAGATGCAAAAAACGAAAAGCAGCAAGCCAAGCTTTCAAAAGTCAATCCGGTCGTTGAAAACGAAAAAGCCCTGGAAGGAGAAGAAGGCGAAGGCCTTGTCATCGAAGACGAAGAAGAGACAAAAAAGTCTAAGTCTGCCAAACCGCTTTGGCAACGATACTATCATCTTGTTGTGATTGCCCAAAATCAAACGGGGCTGTCCAACCTCTTTGCACTTGTAAAGAAGTCTTTCAAGGACGGATTCTATCGTTTTCCTCGCATTGACTATAAGATGCTAAAGGAGCACGGCGAAGGATTGGTCGTTTCAACTGCATGTGTCGGCGGATATGCCAGTGGATTAATTTATCAGGAATTTCCTGAGCTTAAGTTTGACGACCTTCGCCCTGATTTGCTCACAGGAGCAGAAGCAGAAGAAAAAGTCAGGAGGATCTCTTCAAGGCTTGAAAACATGGTCGACAGATTTACTGATGCTGTCGGCGTCGACAATTTTTTCCTCGAGCTTCAGTTCAACGACCTGACTGCTCAACATCTTTCAAATTCCTGTCTTATTGATGTTTCCAAAAAAACAGGAGTGCCGCTCATTGTGACTGCGGATTCGCACATCCCAGATCCAGAATTGTGGCAATCTCGAGAGCTCTATAAGAAGCTCGGCTGGATTGGATCCAATCTTGAAGGTCAAAAGCTGCCCAAAAAGGAAGAGCTCAAGACGATGCTCTATCCTAAAAATGCTTCACAGATGTGGGAGGAATTTGTCAAAGCTCACCAAGAGTACAAATTTTATCATGGAAATGAAGAGCTTGTAAGGGATGCAATTGAAAGAACTCACGACATTGCTTGGCAAAAGTGTGAAGACGTCTGGATTGACACTGAAGCTAAGCTTCCCAAGTTTGATACTCCTGAAAGGTCTGCATTTCGACAGCTCGTCGACTTGTGCAAAGACGCGCTCGTCGAAGAAGGATTAGACAAAAACCAAGAGTATGTCGATCGTCTCAAGATGGAGCTGTCAGATGTCAAGTTTCTGAAGTTTGAAAACTACTTCTTGACTCTTCATGCAATCTTTAAAGAGGCGTCGAAGCGTTGCCTTGTAGGACCTGCCCGAGGCTCGGGCGGCGGCTCTCTAATCAACTATCTTTTGAAGATCACTCACGTTGATCCTGTTGAACATAAGCTCATTTGGGAGCGCTTTCTTGGGCGTCATAGAGTGGGCTGGCCCGACGTAGACTCTGATGCCGCCGACAGAGACGTCTTTATCGACGTTGCAAGAGAATTGTTTGGAAAGGAATCGGTCATTCCTGTTTCAAACTTCAACACGCTGAAGCTTAAGTCGCTCGTCAAAGACATTTCCAAATTTTATGGAATTCCATTTGAAGAAGTAAATGCCGTTACGGGCCCGCTCATTGACGAAGTGCAGCCACTTGCGCGCGACGAGAACACTGAGAAAGGCCTCTTCATGCTCAAGCATGAAGACTGCATGCAGTATTCGCCAAGATACAAAGAATTCATGGAAAAGTATCCTGACGTCTGCAAGCACATAGAGATCCTTTTTAATCAGAACAAGAGCGTCGGCAGACATGCTGGCGGAGTCCTTATTGCTCCATCTGAAGTTCTTGAAAAAGCCATGCCGCTCATCCAGGTCAGAGGGGAATTTCAGACTCCGTGGCCCGAAGGTGTCAACTATCGTCATCTTGAAGACAATGGATTCCTTAAGTTCGACTTTCTTGGTCTTGCCCTCCTTAGAGACGTTCAGAATTGTATCAAGAGAATTCTGAAGAAAGAAAGTGGGAAAGAACCTACTTTCACAGAGATCTCTGAGTTTTTTGACAAACATTTAAATTGCAGATACAACAAGGCAGACGACCAAGAGGTGTGGAAGCACGTCTACCATCAGCGTCGAAAAACCGGTGTGTTTCAATTTACAATGGAGTCTGCACGAAAGTTCTGCGAAGACTCAAAGCCGACAAACATTACTGAGCTTGCTGCAATCACATCAATCTTTAGGCCTGGTCCCCTCAAGGCAAATGTGCATAAGCAGTGGGTCGACGTTGTCACAGGAAAAACAGAAGAAAAGTTCGAACATCCCATTATGGAAGATGTTCTCAAAGAAACAAGAGGCTTTATTGTCTTTCAAGAAAGCTTTATGATTCTTGCACAAAAGATGGCAGGATTCACGCCTGGTGAATCCGACAAGATGAGAAAGATTCTCGTAAAGAAGTCTCACGACGCCGAGGCAGGAAAAGACGTCGAGAGAGACAAGCTGAGAAAGAAATTCATTGAAGGAGCAAAGTCGCTCCACGGCATTGAAGAAAAGCTTTCTTCTGAGATCTTCAGCAAAATTGAATACTTTGCAGGCTATGGCTTCAACAAGGCTCATGCAGTTGCATATGCATTTGATTCGTATTATGCAGCTTGGTTGCACACCCATTACGAAAAGGATTGGTTGGCGACCATTCTTCAGTCGGAATCTGACAATCCTGATGGTCTCGCCAAGACAATTGACGAAGTCAAACAAATGGGGTACAGCTTCATTCCAGCGGACGTAAATTTGTCTGGTGAAGAATGGGTCTTTTCTGAAGAAGCTCAGGCATTCGTGCCTCCGCTTGGGTCCGTGAAAGGAATAGGAAATTCTGCAATGAAAGAGATCATTGCCAATAGGCCGTACAGATCTATTGAAGAAATGCTTTATAACGAAGACGGAACCTGGAGGCACACAAAAGTCAACAAGACTTGCTTCGCGGCCCTTTGTAAGATCGAGGCACTGAGCTCACTTTCTGAATTCATGGACGGGAAAGTGAAAAACCACAGGCAACTTCTTGAGGTTTTGACCGCAGAAAAGAACTACGACATTCTTAAAAAGGGTAAATTTGACATGTCTCGTACTGCAGTAAAGCGCAGAAAAGAGACGGGTGAGGAACCAAAAGCAATATTGGATGAATTAATAGAGATACACGAGGACACCACTGATTGGTCAAGGTCAGAAAAGATATCCAACTACATTGACATGACCTCTTCATCTCCTTCTTATCTGATATTTCCAGACGAAATAATGAAGAAGCTTCGTTCAAACAGCATCAAGTCTATATTTGACGTCGAAGAAGGAAAAACTGAAATATCTTGGTTCTGTGTAACTTCTGCAACTGAGAAAAAAACAAAGAACGACAAATCGTTTGTCAAATTGAACATCATTGACTCAGAGAGTAGAGTTGGTTCACTTCGTGTTTGGGGAAAATTGTCTGCATCTTCAGTGGAACCCTACACGATTTGGATAGCTGAAGTCAAAAAAGACGGATGGGGATATTCGGCACAGAGCTGGAAGCTTCGTCAGATTGATTCTAATTAACAGGAGAATAAAAATGGAACTTGAATCCTTTAAGGTTTGCATCGACGGTGTTGACTGTAGCGGAAAGACAACGCTTTGGAATGCCATTCACAAGATCTCCAGCTATAGGTGGAAACTTGAAGATAGATCGTTTGTGACAATGGTAGTCTATGCAAGACATCATGGCAGGAAAAAGGCCAATGATTATCACAGGCAGCTCATTAGGGATGTCAGCAACTTAAACAACAAGTATGTTTTGATCAATCCAAAGTGGGATCTTGTTGAAGAGAGATTTAAAGTTCGAGGAGACGATCTTCACAGTTTAGAAGACCTAAAGAAAATTCACTCGCATTATCAGGACGTAATAAACGAAGTATCAAAATTCCCCAATGTTTACGTCTTAGACTCTTCTGAAGACGTTCTTGAGTCTGCAAAGAAAATTGCATCCTGGCTTGAAGATCAAGAAAATTCTTCGATTGACAAGATTGTTGACATGATTCAAAAGCATGCTGCAGCTTCCAAGAACAATGAAACTTCTCCAATGACCTTTTCATTTGTCGAGTCAGGCGATTTTCCTGAACATGATCAAAGAATCCTTGACGTCAATTGGGTAAAAGAAAGATATCCAAGCATCAAGCCAGCAACTGTTGTTGAATTCAATGAAATGGTAGACAAGTTCTTTCAAACAGTTGATGACGAACTGAAAGGAAACAACATCTATAACAAGCCTCAGGCTTCAACATCTAGAAGATTTGTCTTTACACAAGATGCTTGCGTCTCTTTTATGCAGGCAATGCACAGAGACGGCATGCTTAAGTTTTATGTATCATGCAGATCTTCTCATGTCTTGGATGTTTTCCCAGCAGACATCAGGCTGATATATCATATGTGCAAAGGTGCATATGACAGACTTGGCCTTGAAAAAGGAACGAGAGCTCTTTTTGAGTTTACTTTAAATTCTGCTCACACTGTAGCCTGAAATCATTATAATTGGATCATGTCAAAAATTCTAGTAACTGGTTGTGCAGGCTTAATTGGTAGCCATTTTTCGAAACATTTGATCAACAATGGTCACCAAGTCTTGGGTGTTGATGATTTAAGCGGTGGTTATGTCGAAAACATGGATCCAAAAATTGAATTCCATAAATTCAATTTGGTTGATGCAGAATTAGTAGACGATCTCTTTAACAATTGCAACATTGAATACGTCTATCATTTTGCAGCTTATGCAGCCGTAGGACTAAGCCCTTTTATCAGAAATTTTAACTATACGAACAACCTTATTTCTTCTGTCAATCTAATCAATGCATCTATTAAGTACGATGCAAAAAAGTTTATATTTGCATCTTCCATGGACGTTTATGGGTCTCAAACTCCGCCTTTTGTCGAAGGCATGAATTTACACCCGAAAGATCCTTATGGAATATCAAAGTTTGCAACAGAACAAGATTTAGAAGCTGCAGGAGATTTTTTCGGACTTAGATATTCAATTGTGAGGCCACATAATGTCTTTGGAATTCACCAAAATATCTGGGACAGATACAGGAATGTTCTGGGTATTTGGATACGACAAACTCTTAATAAGCAGCCGCTTACCATCTACGGAGACGGAAGCAGAGTTAGATCATTCTCTGACGTTAAGTACTACATGGATCCCTTTGAAAAACTTATGAATCAAGGAGACGGAGAGGCCTACAACATAGGTGCAGATTCAAGCATAACAATACTTGAGGCTGCTACAAAGTTTTGCCACGTTGCAAATTCACTTGGATATCCCACAAGCATTGTTCACCTTGAACCAAGAGACGAAGTTCATGAAGCATATTGTGACCACACTAAGGCAAAAAATGACCTTGGCTTCAAAGACGAGACAAATTTTGAAGACCTCATAGGACAAATGTTTTCTTGGGCTGAAAAGCAGCCACAGAGACCTGTAAAGAACATGAAATATGAGATCGAAAAGAAGATGTATAGCTTCTGGAAAATATAAAGATAATTACTTTCATGGATTTTGACGAATTAAAACTTCTGATCAAAAATTCAGTAAAAGAAAAAATCAGAGAAGAGATCAAGTCACTTTCAAGTCCACCAAAGTCCTTTAGTGAATTTAAAAGAAGGCTGGATAATTCCTTGATAAAAGAAGGGATATTTGAAGAGATAGACTTTGAAAAGTCTTATCTTGTTTGGGAGTCTTTGTCACAAGAAATTGAAGAACCCAAAGACTGGAATCCGTGTTTTGAATACTATTTAGGGCACCTTGGTGTTTCTAAGAATGCTTCTTGCGCACTACTAAGAAACATGATCATTAGAAGGTTTTGAACTATTTAATTTTCTATATTATTATTGGACACGTATGTTTAATAATCCAGAATTCATCGTGTATTGTGGTCCCATGTTTTCTTCCAAGACAAGCAGCTTGCTTGCCACTTTAGAAAAATACAAGTATCAGCATAAAAGCATAATAGTGTTTAAGCCGAACATAGACGACAGATACAGCTCAGATGAAGTTGTCACCCATGGTGGTTGGAAAGTTCCTGCTGTTTGTGTAAAAACAGGATCTGAAATTCTTGAATATTTGATGTCACTTGAAAAAGAACCACAAGTTGTTGCGGTTGATGAAGCCTTCATGATTCCTGGTTCTGCAGATGCCCTTACTTGGCTTTATACTTACGGATTTATTGTTGTCGTCTCTTCTCTTGAAATGTCGTCTGCAGGAAAACCTTTTTCTGAAATAGAAAAAATGTTGCCCTGGGCAACTCAAGTTCATAAATGTACAGCCGTATGTACTGTCTGTGGAAAAGATGCTCATTTTACTCATAAAAAACAAGTGGGTGGGGACGAAATAGAGGTTGGTGGATCCGAACTCTACGAACCTAGGTGTGCACAACATTTTCCTGAATTATTTGAGAATATTGTCAAGGCTCCAAAATGAATCGCCCCACATGGCATCAAACGTGGATGACAATTGCAAAGTCAATTGCAGAAAGATCTTATGATCCACGTCTTAAAGTGGGTGCAATCATAGTTTCTGACGATAACACTCGGCTTTTGGCGCTCGGTTATAATGGAAACTATAGGGGAGGTCCAAACGAGCCCGATTCAACCAATCCAGGGCAGTCGGGGTTTATTCATGCAGAAGTGAACGCTCTCGTCAAATGCGATTATAATTTCAATCGCAAAAAGATCATGTATTTGACACATTCGCCCTGTCAGCAGTGTTCAAAGCTCATAGTTAACGCAGGTATCACTGAAGTTGTCTATGACATAGAATACAGAGACACTTCCGGTTTATCTATATTAAGAACATGTGGTATTGTCGTAAATAGATTTTCCGACATTATAATTAGTGATAGTCATGAAGAAACTTGAAGAAGCCGATATCATTCGGATAATGAGAGAAGAATGGGATGCCAAAGTGTCCCGTCTTGCTGAAGAAGTTGATGCCGTTCTTAAAGGTAAGGTTGACGGCTCTGAGAAGACAATATTGTCTCCTGATACCAAGCTTCGTCACAAGAAGTCAAAGATTTTATACACCTTGTATTCTGTTGGCCCTCGTGATGCCATCCTTAAAACACCCGAGGGTAAACTATTTCACGTCGACAAAGACACACTGGAGAATGAATATGCCATCGACTGACAAGAAGAACCTTTTCGCCGGCGTCGACGTCGACGGAATCATCAAGAAGAGCATCAAAGAGCATCTCAAGAAGGAACAGGTCCTTCCCGAGCCTGATAGACTTGATGAGGCTTACGTCGCTCAGCAAAAACAGTTCAAGCAGGTCTCAGAGTTCGTGTCCCAGAAGACTAAGGATGCACATACTGAGCTCTACAAGGGCTACATCGAGTCTCTCAATAAGGTCTCTGCGAAGCTCGATACAGCAAATCGCACAGACGTCAACTCACGTCACTCTGATTATCGTTCTCTGAAGCTCGATGAGACCTATAACCTCAATGCCACGTGGTTACATGAGCTTTACTTTGCTAACTGCTTTGATCCTCACAGTGAAGTGGTGATGGATTCAATCTCGTATCTTAAGCTTGAAAGAGACTTTGGTACATTCGATGATTGGCAACGTGACTTCATGGCATGTGCACTCTCCTCAGGAAGCGGATGGGCAGTCCTTGGTTACCACATGTTCCTGAAGAAGTATGTTAATTTCATGGTCTCTCACCACAGTGGAGACGTTCCTGTCGGTTTCTATCCAGTCATCGTCATGGACATGTGGGAGCACGCCTACTACAAGGACTACCTCACCGACAAGAAGTCGTACCTCATTGCCCAGATGCGTGAACTCAACTGGCAGGTGATCGAAGATCGCTTCAAGAAGGCTGAGGCAATTGCCACGGTGGTGAAGTGATGAGCACACTAAAACAGCTCGCAAGGCTTTTAAGAGAGGCCGAAGAAGAACAACCCAAGAAGGAAGAGGGCGAGGATTCTGTCGATGCTCAAATCGACAAGTACTTGTCCCAATATGAGTCTCAGGCCAAGGAAGACGCTTCTGCCAAGATGGAAAGCGTTTCATTTGATAGATTGACTTGGGACTGGAAACGCCTCGTTGAAGCTGAAGATGAAGAGAAAGACGAAAAACCTGAAAAGGGAAAGCTTGAAGAACTTGACATGAAGTCCTTCGTGTCCGATGTAATGCGTCTCGTCGACAATGCGGATTCTCTCTTGGAACTTCGCAATACGATACTTCGAAGGGCGGCGAACTACCTCTCTGAGAACTATGAGGGCGATGCTTTAAAATCTTTCAAAGAAGAACTTTTAGAGTCTCATGATGTTGAGATAGGTCAAACTGAATCAGAAAAAGAGGACGAGTATCAGCCACCAAAAGCTGGAGCTGCAGGACCAGCTGGCGGCGGGGGTGCCGCCTAATGAGAACAGACGCTTTCTTTAACAAAAAAAGCGTCCATGTTAAGCTGACAAAAGAGATTCATACCTTGCTTCGTGAAAAACTTTTTAGGTATGGAATTTCAATGCAGGATTTGTTTCAAGAAGCAGCAGAGATGGCTGTAACAGAAGGAACAAGATCTGAAAAGCTTTTGGAAAAAATATCAAAAAAGAAGCTTTTACGTGACCTTGAAAAACCTCTAAAAGATCAATTTTCCAAAGCAGGCAAAATTGATAGCGATATGTTGTACAATCTTCTGGAAGAGACAACCGAAGATGAGCAATCAATCTAAAAATGAAGGTTTAATAAATTTTCTGGCATCCGTCCTAAAGAAGCCAGAAAATCATGTTAGTCCAGAAAATGCGAATGACATAAATTTGCTTTCTTCCAGCATGATCATTTTATCGGAAGAAATTAGACAAATTCAAGAAACAATTGAATTGCTCACAAAGGCAATTACAAATCAAAACAGCGCAATAAACGACTTGTATACTGTTCAAGAGTTTCTTCTTAAGCAAATTAAAGCGTCTATTTCTGATGAATTGCCTTCAATTAAAAAGCCCAAGAATGACAAGCCAAACTGAGATGATTCTAAAAAATTCTTGGCCCTTCTTAATAGCTCTTGTTGCACTTCTATGGCTGTCAATCCATTCAAGTAACATTGCAGCAAAAAATGCCAGTGTTTTTTTTGAACAACAAAAAGAGCTTGAAAGACTTTCTGAATTAAAAATTAAAAAAATAACGCAAGCTCGAGACGAAGAAAAAAGAATACATGAAGAATTAATGCAGAAAATGAAGCTAGAGCTTGAAAATAACAGAAAAGACTACGAGAAGAAATTATCCGATTTAAAGAGCAAAAAAGAGGCTGAAGTTTCAAGTTTTTCAAACTCAAAGGGAGGCAACCCTTCGCTGATGGCAAAAGAGCTTTCAAAAGCAACGGGGTTTAAGATTTACAATGAAAAAAAAGATTGAGGTTTTTTTATTTCTTTTTTTGACAGCTTTTTGTGCGCAAGCTGCTTCTCCCGTTGAACCAACAATAGCTCCTCTTGACAAGGGACAACCTGCTCCTTGGGCAGGCGTTCTTTTAAATGCTTCCGCTGTCGGATCGCTAAAATTTGATTATGAGAATGAAAAAGAAAAAATAGATGCAATTGTTCAAAAAGCGGTTAATGATGTTTTAATAACAAAAAATGCAGAAATCGAAAAAGAAAAAGCTAGCTGCACAAGCATCATTAAGCAAAAAGAAGCAGAAATTGAAGAAAAAACCGAAAAAACTAATTTGTTAGAAAAGCAGAACAAAAAATTGTCAGAAGATCTGCTGAATTCTCCGAGTGCAGTGAATTGGTTCTCCATAGGATTTGCTGGCGGGATGGCATTTACTATATTGACAGCTTTTGCTGTAACACAAGTTGTCAATTGAAATTTGACTAATAATTAGATTTAGAGGTCTTATGTCAGATACTTCTTCAAATGAAAGTGCCGTCCTTTCGGAACCAGTTGCAACTCCTGAAAACAAAGACAAAGTTTCTTCGTTTTGGATCAATGACACTACAGGAAATCCGTCTATGTCTGCAACTTTTGCAACAATTGCTTTTGTGGTAACGACAATATCGTACGTGGTTTCTATCTTTGAAAAGATCGGCCCCATTTCTTTTAAAAAATTTGATCCTGTTGCATGCAGTGCATATCTAGTTCCTGTCCTAAGCTTATATTTTGGAAGAAGATGGACTGAAAAGGATTCAAATGCCAAATAAAATTAAAGAGACGACGATGAATCCAAGCGTTGGATGGAAGTCTACTACTGATCTTTCAGACTCTCCTGCATCTGTTTCCGCAGTTGTTGACCCTTCTGCTGCACAAACAGACCCAGAAAATGCCAATTTTAAACCATCAAATAGAAAAGAGCTTCAATCTGCAATATCGGCGATGATTAATGATATATCAGACGACTGTGCAGAGACTATTTATAATTCGCTGAAAAATGCAATAGAAAAAACAAAAGAGGACAAAAATATGAAGAACGAAAAGAAGGTCGAAGAGGCCATCCGCATGTCAATCAGAAAGATATTAAGAGAAGCAGAGCTCCCACCCGTCAAGAAGATTCCTGCAGGAGTCCACGGCGGAGAATGGATGAAGGCTCATGAAAAGAGAAAGTCTAACCTTGCAAAGACTTTTAACAAGATGGACATGGATGCCGATGCTGAAGAAATGGTGAGATCTGATGCACCTGCAGCAGGACGTGAGAGAAAGAACGTTATGCAGACAGACGTTGGTGGTTCTTCATTTAAAGAGATCGCCCAGGAGATGGGTTATGCTTCTGAGTCAGGCGCAAAGCAGGCCGTTGAAAAGGCTATGTCCAAGGTTCAGTTTGCTTCAGGGATGGATCAAGATCAGCTTCAGATTGTTGTTCTCACCGCCATGAGCGACTACATCGACTTCCTCAACAAGTCGGGCGAGCTCACATCGGCAGACGTCCAGCTCATGAAGGATCATCCCGATATCGTCTCTGAGCTCGACGGCTTCCGCGAGTTCCTCGACAAGTACATTAAGCGCGAAATGAAGGCTGTCTGACATGAAACTCACGGTGACAGAACTCAGACAAGTCATTCGTGAAGTGATCGCTGAATCTCCTGCGTGGTGGGAAAAAAATTGGGCTGAAGACGAAGCCGACGAAGAAGATCTAGAAGACTTAGATCCTAAAGTCATCCAAGACCCAAGCGGGCCGCTCAGGTGGCAGGACACAGAAGACCCGGACCACAAGGTCATCCACACGAAACAAGGAATATACGACTGGTTTCCCTCGACAAGATACCTGTATTTCCGACCAGTTGGTAGCCGTAAAGCTCAGACACTTTCTGCCGATGCTAACCCCAGACGGAAAGCCGGTATCCATAGCATTGAGACCGAGGAGCAGGCCACAGCACGAGTCAGACAACACATGGCAAGGCAGAAGAAATGAATAATCCCATCGTAGCTGCAGTACAGTTTCAACCCAAGCTTCTAGACGTGTATGCCAACCTTCAGACGGCTACACAGCTTACCTTTGAGGCCGCCGCAAAAGGCGCAGCGCTGGTTGTCCTCCCAGAGTTGTGCACGAGTGGTTACGTCCTCAACGACAAGCGCGAGGCTGCAGACTGTGCGCAGGAGAGGAATGGATTCCAGACTGAGGCATTCGTTCCGCTCGCTCGTCGTTTCAACACTCACATCGTGTTCGGATACGTCGAGGTGTGCGAAGGAAAATTCTATAATTCTGCGGCCATTGTTGGTCCTTCCGGTTTAGTCGGGAATTGTCAGAAGCACAACCTGTGGGGTTCAGACAACCTCTGGGCGGAGTCTTCTGAGCAACTTCACCCAGTGATAGTGACACGAGCAGGTCGTACAGGCGTCCTCATTTGCCGCGATGTGATGAACAACTACAGAGACACGTATAAATTCTACAAGAACGAACAGCGTTTCTACAAGAAGGGATCCGTGGACACAATCGCGCTACTCACCAACTGGGGATCAGATTATGGTTATCCAGACTCCACCTGGGTGGAACTCGCCGAGGAGACCTCGGCAAACGTGGTCGTTTCCAATCGTGTTGGCAAGGAGCGTGACCTCAAGTTCAAGGGCGGTTCCTGTGTTGTGGATAGGAACAAGAAGGTTTGGACCCACGGGTCTTCCTTCACAGAGTCGGCGGTCGTGGGAGGTTGTGTCATCCTATGAAGCAATTAAGGCAATTGCACGAGGAGTTCATCGATAAGGCACGACGTCCAATGGACTTCGGACGTCTCCCCGTCATGCCTCGCGGTAGAGATGTTCCTGTCATTGCAGTTGACAAATGGAAAAAATCCGAAAATTCTTTAATTAAGATATTCAAGTTTATTTCCAATGAATTAAGAAATGATTTTGTGAGACAAGTGCTTGCTTACGAAGAAAAGACACAGCATAATGCAACAATATCAATTCAATCCGAGACAGTCACTCTGACTCTGCAAACTCACGACATAGAGCAAGTAACAGAGCTAGACAGAGAATATGCAAGACACGCAGATGAACTGTACAAAGACGTAGTATATAGTCTTTCGAATGATAGACGGTGATTCAAAAATTTTGATGAGCGAAGAGCTCGTCGGCATGGTCCCAGACCTCGAAGAAAATAGCATAAAAAGCTTCATAGATTCAATTGTTGTTGTCAACTTAGCTATAGATTCTCAGATCGGAACTTCAGTGATTTCAGGAACACTAATAGGAGTTCTTGTTGAAACAAAAGAACATTCTTTAAAATTGGACTTTAAAACAGAGCTAAAGACTGCATATGAATTTGTCAAATCGATCACGACGACTTCCGGATTATCCTGCAGGTTCGTTTACATGCATCTGGGTGATGATGAAATTCATTTTGAAGGCCCTTATGAAATTTTTAATCCCAAAATTGTCGACATAGACAGGCAGATGAAGACTTGCACACTAGGGATAGACTTAATTAAATCTTGCCAATAATTAAGAACGGTGAATTCATGGAAAAGTCAAATAATGGTTCCTTAAAGTCGTCTCTTGGGCATGCAGTTGACAAAATTTTCAAAGAGAGCCTGAAGTCTTCTTTGTATCAGAATGCAATGGAAGAAAAGGGAAAGCAGAAGGCAGTTATCGGAGAAGAAGACGACGACCTTTTTGGAGGTGAAGAAAATTCTTCTGATTCCTCTGAAGAGAAAAGTGACGAATCTAGCTCTTCGAAGTCTGTTGACTCTGAAAAAGAGAAGCTCAAAAAGGGTGAGATTAAGACCAAGGACATAGTTGACAAGCTTAATACGATCAGGTCTGGCAAGTCTTTTAAGGATTCTGCAATATCGAGCAAATTGGACGAATATGTCGAAAGCCTCAGCAAGGCAGAAAAAGTTGCATTGCTTGCCTTCTTGAAGGGACTTTCTCAGATTGTCACAGGAGAAATAAGCCCTGAAGAGGCAGTAGACCCGAGTGACAGCCCGTCAGACGTAAAGATGCAAAAAGGCGTCAAGCGTCAAGAAAAATCTCTAAAACCAAACGTCATTAAGGCTCCTGAAAAAGAAAAGATTTCCAGCAAGCCTTCTGCCGAAGATACAAGTGGGCCTGTTCCCATCACTCCAAAAAAGAAGTAAATTTGAGGTTCACATGCTGGACAGTTTAAAGGAATTTGTAAGCCTTGTAATTGAATCAAAGATCAGAGAGGCCGACGTTACAGACGGTAAAGCTGCTTGGGGGTCTGACGAGCATATCTCCGATCTTGAGACGAGAATAGTCGATTTAATGAGATGGAGAGACCGTCAGCGCAGAGGATCTGAAGCAAGAGCAAATTATTCACGTCTTGTTTCAAAGCTTAAAAGTGAGCTTGCTTCGGCAAAAAGACATTCTGCAAGAAATCAAACCGAAGGATCGTACGATGAGTGAGATACTGCTAAGAGAATATCTGAAGATTTTTTTAACAGAAAAAGGAATTGCCCGTGCATCCACTTCTGGTAAAGCAATTATTGCATTTAAAATTCTTAGAAAATATTTGAAGGGAATTGGCAGATCAATTAGTCTTAAAGAAAAAGCGCCTCCTGGATCTAATAAAACAGATCTTAAAGTTGCCCTAGACGGTGATGATGAAATATTTGGACTTGAAGTAAAATCTTTTAACAGCATTGATTCTTTCAAAATAGAGATGACAGCCGATTCAGCTGTAAGAAAAGCAGTTCTCAAGCGCGGTTCAACTCTGGGAACATCTCAAGATGTCATGGTCCAAATGATTGGTGAGGATGGAGAGGGAGGAAAATTAAAAGATTCTCTCAAAGCCAGAGAATGGGCAAAAATGGCAGTACAACAACCAGAAGAAAGCATTTGGCGTGGAACCATAGTCGTACCTGGTTCAGCTGGGCGTAGGCAATTAAAGATGCTAAAGGGCGAAATAGGTGACTGGACAAGAATCAGAGCAAGATCCGTTAATCCGAATAAATTCGGTAACTGGAGAGACATTTATTCTGTCCCAAATGAACAGCTTGCTCTTTCTTCTTTTAAAAAAATATCACCTAAAAGTCTTGCCAGTGCAATAATAAAAGATTTCACATCAAAAGGGGACGATGTTCTCATTTTGCACGCCGGCAAAAAACTTAGATGCTACAGCTTGACACAAAGAGGGTTTGACAGTTTTGGTTTTCCTATGTTTTCAGAAAAAGATATTATAAATTCGTCTACTACAAGTTTTGGCGGTGGCGGGCGCATTTCTGTCATAGTGCAAGTCACAGGTGGATTTGAGATTTAAAACGATCTTTAATCTTTAAGAAGCAATCAAAAGAAAGTTTTAACGAATAGTTGGCACTACTGTATATTTAAAGATCAATGCGTCAAGATAAAATTCTCAGAGAATATGTTCGAGCTGCTCTCACCGAAGAAATGGGTGATTACGGCGGAGGAAGCGGAGACTACGTTGGCCCCTATGGATATGCATGGGGAAGCAATGAAGATCTCTATAATACTTTCGTCGGTCCTTTTGTCGACGTTTTCAAAACTGCCGTAGGTAAATCAAAAGAAATTGGAGTAAAAGCAAGGACGCTTTTAAATGTTTCTGTAGACACAATTCTTTCAACTTTGATCCCATTTTATGGTGCAAACTACGCAAAGATATTTGACAAAGAAGCAGAAAACATAAAAAAGCTTAGAGAAAAGTACAAAGACGTCTACGAGAGAACCGACAAGGCTCTTGGTGGGTCTGACGCTGTTGCACTTGCATTCATGGCTTCACCTGCACTTGTCACAGGAGCATGGGCAGCTTCGAAGGCTCCTGAAGCCATTAAAGATCTGTTAAGCGGGCTTTCTGGTGGTGCGTCTGATGACATTTATGAAGAGATTAAAGAAAAAGCCATTGAAGCTGGGAGGTGGTCTCTTGGTGAAGATGAAAAGGACAGAGAAAAAAGAATCAGACAGAAAAAACAAAAGAGAAAATATGCGAAATACATGGGAAAAATAGACCCTAAAGCTTTTTTTGGAGAGTCTCAGCTAAATGAAGACGAACAAAAGAAGAAAGAAGACATAACTCCCGAAAAGGTAGTCAAAAGCAAACTGTTCTTAAGCAAGGTGCTTGAGGCTCCTCAAGTCAAAGAGCTTCAAAAAACTGCTACTGAAACTTACAGAACATCTCTTAAAGAAATCTACAAGCAAGCTCAAGATGTATTAAAGAATTCTTCTTCAATAGAAGACCTGGAGAAGGCTGCAAAGAAAAAGATTCCAGAGGCCGAAAATCTAAAAAAGCTTCAAGGAGAAGAAAGGGTAAAAGCAGAAAAAATATTGATCGACGGAGTAAGAAAAGCAATGAAAGAATTCTATGTCAAAAATCTTACTGATCAAGTCGAATCAGTTGTATCTGCCGGAATACCTGAAGGATCTCAGTACGTCAAAGAATTCAGGTCGGTCATTCAAAAGATAAAAGCTCTTTAAAACAAAGTGTTGCCTTTTTAGTATCATAAAGGCATGCCAAAGAAGAAGCAATCCCCGGCCCAATACAATGTAGCACACCTTCAGCCTGACGAGATCAATGCATTGCGTGATCTCGTCAAGGAGTTTGTAGGTAGGATTGAAAACATCGATAATGAGATCGAGCTCCTCAAGGAAGATCGTAAGTCTGTCATCGAAGAATACTCGGAAAAACTTGATATGAAAACATTGCAGGCTGCTCTTAGAGTCATTAAGATTCAGTCGGGTGTTGACCATAGAGACACATTTGATCTCTTTATGGAAGCCCTTGTCGACCCGGCGGAGTCCTGATGGAGATGAGGTGCACCGATTGCTATGACTGCTTGAACAGACCCGAATTAGGATTGGACAATCCAGTTCTCTATAGAATGGTTGTTTGCATCAAGTGTGGAAACAAGAGGTGCCCTCATTCAACAAACCACAAATACAACTGCACGAATTCCAATGAACCTAATCAGCCTGGAAGCAGGTATCAGGAGAATCCATGAAGAAGGAAAACATCAAGAAGAGAAAGACATATGATCTTCGTCTTACAAGATCAGAAATTGTTCACATTAGAGACATTTTTAGCATCGTCTTGCCTCCTGACGTAAAGAAGACTCTCAGTCAGCATCTTGCAGAAGCAGAAGATAGATCGTTTGTTGAAGAAAAGTTGTGGGACAAGATTGCACAGATTTGTGCAGATGCAAATGTTCCCTTGGACGATGAAGCACCAGACTACATAGTTGCACCTATTGCATCTCCTCCCATGGGAGTTTTTCATTTGTCACATGATGTTGATGATTACGCATCAGAAAATGAAGACGGAGAATAACCATGTATTCCGTTGGACAAGTCCTTTATTTCATTCTTGCAAAAAAGAGCCAAGTCTATCCTATGCAAGTTGTTGAAGTGATAACCAAGCGCACGCTTGGCGGAGAAGATGTGAGCTACGTTCTTCAGGCTGGTCCTGAAAAAGAAACTAAGGTCATGTTTGATCAAGTCGACGGTGAAGTTTTTGAGTCTCCTGAAGTTCTCAGACAAACATTAATCCACAGGGCAACTATTCAAGTCAATAAACTCATTGACAATTCTATGTCAAAAGCAGAGACTTGGTATTCCGACAAGAAGCTTCCACAAAAACTTCCGCAGACAATCCACGGTCTACCTGAGCTGTTATCCAAGAATCAGGCACAAAAAACACCCGACAATGACGAAGATGAATCGGTTGTGACGATGCCCGATGGATCTGTTGTGAGAGTAAAATTGCCTTCAATTGTTAGAGAGTCTGTATAGTTATCATTCATGAAGATCAGGAAAACTGCACTCTCTCGTCTCATAAGAGAAGCAATCGACAATGACAGGATCATAAGAGAGCGTCCATGGTCAGTTGAGTACTCTTTTAGACTTTCTGGGGGTGTGGCCTCTGATTCTGAAGGTGAAGGACCTGACGGATTCTCGATTGTTATGTCGGGTGATTCAGGTTCAGAGCTAAAGGTCGTGGTGGATGCCTACTGGAATCCACAGGCAGGTGATCAATCTGGCAACTCTCTGAAGATCACAGGAGAAGAAGAATCTTCTACTTACGTTCCTCATCGATTCGACGACGGAAAAGAACAGTTCCTGACGATCTCAAATGCACCTGTTCCTGGGCTCATCGCAGTTTCACATGCAATCTCTTCAGATTCTACACCCATCGTTCACCTCGTGGTTCCAAACCCCTTCGGTCCTGACGAAGATGTCAATTTCGAAGTGGAGACTATGGGAAATGGCAAGGCAGAAGTCAAGATAAAAAGACACACGAACTTGTGAAAAGTTAAGATTCATTGTGGTATACTGAGACCATGGGAATTGGCAAGATCGAACTATCCGAGGCACGAGTCATCGCAGACAAGGTTCTCCACCATGTTTCACCTGCGATGACTCGCATTGAAATTGCCGGCTCGATCCGGCGCGAAAAACAGGTGGTCGGTGACATCGAGCTCGTGGCCATCGTGGCTGACCAAGATAAATTGATCAAATTGATTGGTGATGTTGGCCAAACGATTAAACCGGGTGTTCCTGGTGTCATTCCGTGGTCACCGAAGCCTGGTGCCAAGTACATCCGTGTCCGTCTGGAGGAAGGCATGAACCTTGACCTCTTCGTCGCGAGTCCCGAGAATTGGGGTGGACTCTTCCTCATGCGGACCGGTTCCGCATCTGGCTCAGACGGCAACGCCTTCAACGGTTTCGTGCCTCGCATGTTCAAGCGCTGGAAGACCCTGTCCGGCGGTGGCCGCATGACCGATGCGATGCCCACGATGCCTGACGGTACGCAACTCCCGGTGTACGAGGAGCAGGACTTCTTCGACCTCCTCGAGATGGATTTCGTCCCTCCCGTTGAGCGCGCTGACCACAAGGCGATCAAGAAGTACATTAAGGTAGAATCATGATCAAACCAAAATCATACACGATCCTTCAGCGTGCAGTCGAAGAGGGTTGCACGATGGGCTACAACCGCGCACACAAGCACGTGGACAATCCGACCCCGCAACAGATTCAGGACAGTATCGCCAATGAAGTCATGAACGCCATCTGTGAGGTGTTCTACTTTGAGGAGGAGAACCGTGAGTAAGTGGAGAGCACACCTGCACTATTCAGGAGGAACCCGAGAGTTCACCCTATACGCCAGGGACTACGTGGAGGCCCAGGACAAAGTGGAACGATTGTTTCCCAATGTTCCATACTCCATTTCTCTCGAATAATCTGTGCAAACTCTCGACCAGCCGTGATAAGGTGGATGCATGACCATTCTCGCCATTGACTTCATGAACCAGGCCCATCGTGCCCGCAGCGGGTTTCAGATGGGGCCCGCCCCTGTCGTGTTCAACTTCTTCCGGCAGTTCAAGGCACTGGTGGACCAGTTCAAGCCCACTCGGATCTACGTGGCACTCGAAGGCAAGCCTGTCCATCGTTACGAGGCGATGGGCGAGTACAAGGCCAATCGCAAGGTGGATCCGGACGATCCCAAAGCGAAGGAACTGGAGAAGTTCTTCAAGCAAAAGGACGTGATCGTGGACCTCCTCCAGAAGCACTTCCCGGTCTCTGTGGTGCGCCACGCCACCTCGGAGTGCGATGACACGCTCGCCAATCTCATCAAGCGTTCCTCCTCCGCCGTGGACTGGGTCCTCGTGTCCTCCGATACCGACTTCATCCAACTCCTTCAGGACCATCCCAACCTTAAACTCTACAATCCAGTACAGAAGAAGTTCGTGGAGGCTCCAGAATACGACTACGTGGTTTGGAAGGCACTCCGCGGCGATGCATCAGACAACATTCCGGGCGTTCCAGGCATCGGCGACAAGACCGCCGAGAAGATTGCGCTCGACCCTGTCCTCCTAAAGGAATACGTGGCGAAGTCGGAAGTCGAGCCCATCTTCAATCGAAACTACGATCTCATCAAGTTCATCGAGTGGTCTGATGAGGACAGAATGCAAATGACATCTTCTTGTCCTGCCAAAGATTGGCAGGTTGTCAAGGACGTGTTCTCAGGTTACGGTTTCAACTCCATGGTGAAGGACGGGTCGTGGGAAAAGTTCACTAGTTCCTTTGACAATCTCTGGGGAGAGGATATTTAGTTACATGAAGATCACAGTCAAGCAACTACGCACCAT
>Ga0214923_10000221_pt1 | contig 88993 bp, 72 predicted proteins | sample LL1510_MetaG_FD_177993 | JGI IMG/M metagenome (GOLD analysis project Ga0214923, IMG submission 177993) | Freshwater microbial communities from Lake Lanier, Atlanta, Georgia, United States - LL-1510 | ecosystem: Environmental > Aquatic > Freshwater > Lake | place: USA: Georgia | collected... | reverse complement strand
AAGTGTGATTTATTCTGATACACTTCCGCGTATTCCTGCGGCAGCCATTAGTACTTTGGATGCGGATTATCTTTCTTCCCTATTAAAGCTCGAACCAGATTTAAGCTTTCATTTACAGATGAATTGTAGAACGTTGGAGGAGGTTACTTCCTATAATGTAATTGGAGAATTAAGAGGTACTGAACGTCCGGAAGAAATCATTTTGGTGGGAGGACATTTAGATGCTTGGGATAAAGGAGAAGGTGCACATGATGATGGAGCTGGATGCGCACATAGCATCGAGGCCTTGAGGATATTGAAACAAATGGGTTTTAAGCCTAAACAAACCGTTAGAGCAGTCTTGTTTATGAATGAGGAAAATGGACTTCGGGGCGCACATACGTATGCAGAAGAAGCAGAACGAAAAAAGGAAACGCATCTATTAGGTATTGAATCTGACCGAGGAGGATTTAGTCCACGGGGATTTAATATTGAGGCGGGCAAAGATACTTTAGACCGGTTAGAGGCTTGGATAAATTTATTAACCCCGTATGGTTTGCATTATTGGGAGAAGGGGGGAAGTGGTGCAGATATTTCTCCTTTAAGAGGCAAAGCTTTGTTGATGGGGATGATTCCAGACTCTCAGCGGTATTTTGATTTTCATCATGCAGATACCGATGTGTTCAGTTCTGTGCATAAACGAGAGTTGGAGTTAGGGGCTGCGGCAATGGCTTCCGTAATATATTTATTTAGTACTCAAGGAATACCTGCTTATGAGAAATAGACCGTTGAGGTGATTTGATTTAGGCATTATATAAACTTATATATTATAAAATGAATAGATTATATAGTAGATTATTATATATAATATTAATTTATTTTCCGGTATTTCTATTTGGGCAATCCAGATTATGGGAGATTCTACATCCCAATCAAAAAGGGGTAAGTTATCTCTATGGAACCATGCATGTAAAGGATACGCGGGTATTTACTTTTCCTCCCAAAACGCTTACTTGTTTTGATCAATGTAAACTTTTGTGTTTGGAATTAGATCCTGGGGATCCTGCATTTATGTCCTTACTGATGCAATATTCTCAAAGTCCGGCCGATAGTGCTTTGGATAATTTATTATCTCCAGCGGAATATCAACAACTTTCTCTTTGGGTAAAGGATTCCGCAGGATTAGAGTTATCTACCTTAAAACGATTTAGACCATTATTTATCCATAGTTTACTGATGGAAAAGATGGATGCTGGAGGAAATGCAGAAGCTTTGGATATATGGTTTTATCAAAGGGCAGTAGAGAAAAAAATTAAAGTGGAAGGCTTGGAAACACCTGAAGAACAAGTTCAGGCTTTATCCGGGATAAGTTTAACAGAACAAGCACATGAGCTATATCAATGGACGCAAGCACCCGAGATCAGAAATCAATCCACACAAGCCTTGATGGAGGCTTATCTATCGGGTGACCTTGAAGCATTAGGGAAAATGGCAGAGGAATGGGAGATGGATCCTACTTTTAAGCAGGCTTTGATTGAGCAACGAAATGCAAGAATGTTGAATAGAATGCAGGTCTACCTTGGGGATGGCTCTGTATTTATTGCAGTAGGCGCTTTACATTTAGCAGGAGACCAAGGAATCATTGCAGGGTTGAGAAGGGCAGGGTATCGGGTTAATCCATTGCCATAATGTTAACATTTTTCAGGAATATATTTAATTAATAAAAAGTGATACTATAATAAGAGTTATCATTTCTTGGCAGGAACGATATTTTATTTATTATTTGGAAATTAAAATATAAGCTCATTCTTCCGTAGGTATAATATCCGCAATACTATCTCCAGTGCCCTCTTCTAACAAGTGTATACTATCGGTTTCAGTTAGGGCTTGTACGGTTCTTAGTTTACTTTCAATCATACGAGTACGAGTGCCCACCAAAGAATCCAGTTCTGAGTTGGCTTCCGTAATTTTTTTCTGTGCTTTTTGTAAAACCCCTCCGAATTTTTTGAATTCGGTTTTTACTGCTCCTAATACCTGCCAAACTTCACTACTTCTTTTTTGAATGGCAAGCGTACGGAAACCCATCAATAAACTATTTAATATCGCTGCTAAAGTGGTTGGGCCAGTTACAATGACCTGATATTCTCTTTGTAATTTATCTAATAGATCATGGCGTCGTACTATTTCAGCATACAATCCTTCTACAGGCAAAAATAGGATAGCAAAATCAGTAGTATGGGGTGGTTCCACATATTTATCATGAATATCTTTAGCCGAACGAAGGATAAATTGTTCTAGGGCTTTCACAGATTCGTCAACGGCTATGGGGTCTGCATGATCATAAGCAATTTGTAAACGTTCAAAGGCTTCTTGCGGAAACTTAGCATCTATCGGTAACCACACCTGCGTTCCATCATCTGCTTTACCCGGTAGTTTAATCGCATATTCAACTATATCATTTGAATTTGGGCGTGTTTTTACATTTCGGGAATATTGTTCAGGAGCCAGGATCTGTTCTAATAATGCACCCAATTGAATCTCCCCTAAAATACCTCTAGTTTTTACATTGCTTAATACCCGTTTTAATCCCCCTACCTCTCCCGCTAAACTTTGCATTTCTCCCAATCCTTTTTGTACTTCTAATAATTGTTTGGTAACAATTTCAAACGATTGTCCCAAGCGGGTTTCCAGGGTTTTTTGTAATTTCTCATCTACGGTTTCCCGCATTTTTTCTAATCGTAATTCTGTAGTTTTAATTAGCTCATTTTGTTTTAATAAGAGTTCCCCAAAATTCTTCTGTAAGGCTTCTCCAAATTCTTTTACTTGAAGTCCGAATGTTTCTCTGAATTCTTTCAAAGAACGGGATTGTTCTTCCCGATTATCTTTAGCTTGACGTTCTTGTTCGGTGCGACTATGGAGTAATTTTTCTTCTAGCGATTTTATCAATTCTCCTATTTGAGTTCTTTGAGATTCTTCTAATCGTTGCAATTGTTCTTGCTGACCTCGGGTTAATTCGGTCAATAATCGCAATACTTCTTCCCTTTGTTCTACTGCTGCTTTTCGTTGGTCTTCTCGAGTGATTCTAAAATCTTCTTTTAGTAATTGTTCTTGACGTTGGCTTTGTTGGAGGAGTTGATCTGATTTACGATCTAAAGAATCCCATAACTGCGAAGACTTATCCGCTGGTATCTGAAAGGACTTCCAAAGCAGGATTCCCAGCAAAAGGATCGCGATGGATAATAGTAAAATTTCAATATTCATATTTACAAATATAGGCATTGGGTACGCCAAAATATGACGTAGCTCAATGCCTATACCCAACGGGATTGTTAGAAATTATTTTCTGTTATCCAGAAATTTTTGAAGCAAGGAAGGAAGTTGTTCTAACGCTTGATTTAATACGCCAGGGGCTTTAGTAGTAACGAAGTGAATATGATCTCCTTTGGATACTAGAAATCCCATAGGTTCAAGGCCAATTCCTCCACCAATGCCTGACCCAGAGCCTTTACCCGCTCCGGCTGCTGAATTTTCTCCACCGCCTTCTCCGCCTCCGAATCCTAGTCCTACCCGCATAACCGGTACGCAGGTGTATTCCCCTAAAGGAAAGGGTTGACCGATAATGTTTTCGGTTTTTGCTTCGCTCTTTAAGAACTCAGTCATTTTGTTCATGATTTCATCAAATTTTTCTGCCATGGTATTTAAGGGTTAAGGTTGAAATGCTACTTTAAGATTACGATATAGTTTAAAGGTTATGCCTAAAATTCTCCAGACGGATGTATCGGCGATGTAAACCAATTCTTCTCTGCCCTCATAATTGACCCATAGTTGAACAGGGTAAAAACCTCTGAGCATACCCCCCAATGCGGCAATCCAGGCATTCCACACATAATCATCTGTGTCAATCCAGATGTGAAAATGCCGAACCCGCATAATTTTAAACAAGGGATATAAGTTTGGGAAATGGTATAATTTTTCAAATTGTTTAGGCTTTTTATTTTCTTTTATTGGAGTAACATTTTTATTGGGATTCTTTTTTTGTTTTTTTAATGAATGGATGGTTACCCTTTTTTCAAAGCGTCCCCAGCTTACGTAAAATTCATGCGTGCTCAGTCTATATCCAGCCTTAATTCCTCCCCAAATTCTTATCTCATAACAATTATCTACAGTGTTGATTTCAAGGGTAATTTTGGCAAACATAATCCAAATCATTACCGATAAAAACCATACTCCAAGTATTATCAGTAGAATCCACCACATAATACAATTTTAAAGGGAAAGTGGATATATAAAAATGATTTCAATCATTGTAATCAGCAAAAAAACAAGATACATTACAAGTTCGGAACTTTTATTACACCATAATAATTATTAATTTGATTAATTATTTATTTGACACCCCAATGGAAAAAAAGTACTTGTTTTTAGGGTTAATATCCCTCTTGTTTTTTGCAGGATTAGGTTGTGGTTCCGATTCTTCCAATGCAGAACAAACTGCTATAGATAAAGAAAGCGTACAATATGATTTAGCCCTTCAAGAAAGGATTGGGGAACAATTTGAGGCACTTCCTGCGGTTCCAGCCCAAGGGTTGGAAGATCCGGAAGTAAAGCTTGGTTATTTTTTATATCATGATACACGTTTGTCTAAAACAGGTAAAGTATCTTGTAATTCTTGTCATGAATTAAAAAACTATGGCGTAGATCATTTGTCTTTTTCTCCGGGGGATGCGGGAGAGAATGGAGGAAGAAATTCGCCTACGGTATTAAATGCTGCCTTACATCGAGTTCAATTTTGGGATGGAAGAGCAAAAGATGTAGAAGAGCAGGCAGGCATGCCCATTTTAAATCCCATTGAAATGGCGATTCCCAGTAAAGAGTTTTTAGTACAACGTTTACAAAAAATCAGTTTATATCCGCCTTTATTCCAAGCGGCCTTTCCTCAAGATAAAAATCCAGTATCCTATGCGAATCTTCAAAAAGCAATAGGCAAGTTTGAACGTACTTTACTTACGCCTTCGCGATATGATAAATATTTACAAGGAGATAAAACCGCATTAACCGTTCAGGAGAAAAAAGGATTTTTAAATTTTATTACGTTAGGCTGTGCGACTTGTCATGCGGGTGCATTATTAGGCGGAAGTAATTTTCAAAAATTCGGGGTTTATCAAGAGTATTGGACTGCCACAGGATCTCAAAAAATAGATGAAGGGGTATATGCGATATCTAAAGATACGGCTCAAAAATATTTCTTTAAAGTTCCTTCGTTAAGAAATGTAGGAGAAACGTATCCTTATTTTCATGATGGGAGTATAAAGGATTTAGGTTCTGCGGTAGAGATTATGGCGAAGGTTCAATTAAATATTACCTTGAGTAAATCAGAGAAAACAGAGATTGTTGCATTTTTAAATAGTTTAACTGGAGAAATTCCAGCAAAGGTTCAGAATCCTCCAGCTGAATTTGCGGTGATGCAATAAATTAATTTAGCTAAAATTTTACAGTAAAGGTTTTAGGTAATTATTAATCCCAATAAAATAGGGATTTTAAGTTTGTAGAATCCTTACAACATAATTTTCAGCCTTTTAAAAATGTCGGTAAATAAAACTTTTAGCTGGATACTTGTTTTTTTACTCATAGCTTGTAAGCATAAAAAAGAAGTGATTGAAACGAATAATCAGGTATTAGCTGGAGTGGTTTCTTCAAATATGGCGTATTATGATTTTGAACCCGATATTGTGAATGATACAATATTTGAAAATAATAGATTACTTGACGTAGATATTAATTTAGATGGAACACGTGATTTTACATTATTATCTGAATTTGATCGGGATATTTTCGGGCGTGACCTTCTTCAATCAAGTTTTTCTTTAAATAATACCAACTTAAACAAAATCAGTATTCTTTTTAGAGACTCAATAATTTATTATTACGTTCCTCCAGATTCTGGAGAAGTGCAGTTTAATGGATATGCCAAAAAGTTACGATACAAAGATGTTATTGATGGAACTTGGTCCCCTATGGATAGTTTATATAAAGGATTACCATTAAGAGGCAATCAATTTTATCTTGCTTTACATTTGCCAAATGGACAGGATCCCAATGAAGGAACAGCCAACAACTGGAAAGATGCAAGGAATGTATATATGGCTTTTCGTAGGGAACAAGGTAAGGATACTTTGTATGGTTGGGTGCGTATGTCAGTAGTGGGCTACACCAAAATTATATTGCATGATTATGCGATTCAGAAGCCGTAAATTATAAAGATTCATAATATATATACAATATATAATATTTATCATTATAGATTATTATGCAATAGGAGTTTTACATTAGCCTAAATCCCAATAATACTCGAAATTTAAGCCTATAATGCCTTCAAATCTTAGGGTAGCAATTAATGAAATCGAATTTAGCAATTATTCTTTTTCAGCTTAGAGTAGAATGAAATTGAGGAATGGCATACATGATTTATGTAAAATCTCAGATTGCTGAAATATTCTTTCTTGAAATAGGGTGGTTCTAGAAATAATTTTATTATTCTTTTTATTTTATTGAATTTAGGACTAGTTAATAACTTTATTTATTAATTACCTCGTTGCAATGGGCAGGTCATTTCTACACCATTCTCCCCAAGAACCTACATATAAATGCGGAATTGTATTATTTAAATAGGCAAACGCCAGAACCATTACAGCTGCAGTAACCCCTGATCCACAATGAACTCTGACCGAATCCACTGGATGGGGTATTGTATTTCTTATTTTATTCTGTAAAATATCCTTAGAATGAAAGTAGCCCTCCTCGGTAAATAATTCTGTGTAAGGTAAATTAAATGCTCCAGGAATATGGCCAGCAATAGGGTCAATGGGTTCTCTTTCACCCCGGTAACGATCGGCATCTCTTACATCCATTAATGGGTGCCTGCTGGAGGAGGGATTTTCCAGTATATCCTTTAATTCTTCCATAGGTAATTCCCAAGAGCTAGGTATCCAAGAACCTGGAGCGGGAAGGGGAGGGGTTTGAGATTCTACTGGGTAACCTACTTTAATCGCTGCTGATAATCCTCCATTGATTACTTGAACGCTGGGATGTCCTGCGGAGGTGAGCACCCACCAGGCACGGGCAGCAGCCATAGCGCTATTTTGGTCATCATAGATTACTATTTTACTATTGGGATGAATACCTAACTTTTCGGCAGTTTTCTGCAAATCCGAAAAAGAGGGTAAAGGATGTCTGCCCCCTTCACGCGCATTTATAACAGGTGCTGACCAACAATATTCTAAAGGTGCAAACAACGCATTTGCTAAATGTTGTTGATTGTAATTATTTTCGGCATCCTTGCTGGATCGTGCATCAATTAGGATTAAATCAGAGATGATTTAAGCGTTAATAATTCTTCTGCAGAAATTAAAGGTGAGATTGATATCTCAAAACTTAAATTTTCTAAGGGATTTACCATGTCATTTTAATTTATAAAGAATGTGATACCTATATTTTTTTATTTTAATAGTTACTAAATATTAAATTATTTAGTTTACGATTTTACCAAAACGGCATCCACCAAAGAATCATGCCATGCTTGATTTCGGGGAGAGAATAAAATCCAGATAAATCCCATCCCTAAGGCAAGTGCACTAATTATTTTTCCAAAATGTCGTCCTGAGGCTCTTCCCCAACTTAATCTTCCGCCTTCTAGGGCTTGTACTTTTATACCCATAGCGGATTTGCCAATGGTGGCTTGGCGTTCACTACTTTCAAATAATGAAAAATATAACCAATTTAATACCCCTCCGAATATTTGTATTTTTAAATCGCTGGAATATTCTATCCAATTATCTCCCCCGATACTAAATAATAAAATTCCACTAATGGTATTTAATAATAAGATATCAATTAAAAACGCTAATAATCGTTCACCGAATTTAGCATAAATAGGTAGGATATTTTCAGATTCAAAATATGGGGAATTATTAAATTCCATAATTATCCAGCCAATACTGAAATTAAATCAAATTCAGTAATAATATCTAATTTTCCATTTTCATCTTGCACCAATACTGCCGGATTTTCTTTATTAATCATTTTAGATAATACATCAATACGGGTGGAGGGCAATACAAATGGAAAGGGATCATTCATGGCTAATGTAACAGGTTCATTTTGCAAAGAAGGATCATCCAAAATAGTATTTAACACTCTGCGTTCGGTAATACTACCAATTACTTTTCCGGCTTCAATTACCGGTAATTGTGTAATATATTTTTGACGAATTAAATTAATGGCATCTTTAAGTGTATGTTGAGGAGAAAGCCAGGTAAATTCACTTCCTGGATCTTTTCTTAATAAAATATCTCTTGCTGTAAGCATGGTAGCTTCTTCCAAGAAACCATGATCACTCATCCAAGTATCACTATAAATTTTACCCAAATATCGGGTACCATGATCTGGCAGTACCACTACAATTACAGATTCTTTGGATAAATCTCTTGCATACTCTAATGCCCCATGCATAGCGGAACCACAGGACCAGCCCACGAACAAACCTTCCATACGTGCGAGGCGACGTGACATTAAGGCTGCATCTTTATCGGTTACTTTAATTATTTTATCAATTAAAGACATATCCGTATTTGCTGGAATAATATCTTCCCCAATTCCTTCCGTTAAATAGGGATGAATTTCGGATTCATCGAATATTCCGGTTTCATGTAATTTTTTAAATACCGATCCATAGGTATCAATTCCAATTACTTGAATATTGGGATTTTTAGATTTTAAATATTTAGCAATACCTGAAATAGTACCACAAGTTCCCATCCCTGCCACCAGATGGGTGATTTTTCCTTCGGTTTGTTCCCATATTTCCGGACCAGTAGTTTCAAAATGCGCTTGGGTGTTGGAGAGGTTATCGTATTGATTCGGATAATAAGAATTCGGAATTTCTTGGGATAATCTTTTGGCTACAGAATAATAAGATTTAGGATCATCTGCAGCAACGGCAGTAGGGGTAACAATTACCTCCGCCCCAACCGCTCTCAGGATGTCCATTTTTTCTTTGGATTGTTTATCGGGCATGGTGAAAATGCAACGATAACCTTTAATGGCAGCAACCAATGCCAAGCCCATACCGGTATTTCCGGAAGTTCCTTCAATAATAGTTCCCCCAGGTTTTAACAATCCGGATTTCTCAGCATCTTCCACCATTCGAATGGCGATACGATCTTTAATACTATTTCCGGGATTAAAATACTCCACTTTTGCTAAAAGGGTAGGTTTAATATGCGCACCCATCTGATGTAATCTAATCAAAGGAGTTTGTCCAATCGTTTCCAGAATATTATTAAGCCACATAAGTATATTTGAAGATTAGCAAATATAAGCAACTAAGCGCGAATACAACGATAGCGTATATGATAATTATATCAACAGTCTATTATTTTAAGGTTGGGTAAATATTGAATTGATAATAAAGAATTATTATCTGGAACCCAGCATAAATCTTAATTCCATTTTTTCTTTGTAAACATCCATATCCAGATATCGGGCAGCAATTGGACTGATATATAATAATACTTTTTCGTCCCAGATTTGGTTAGCAAAAGGACGAAGGGTTTTTACCAGCACAAATTTTTCATTAATTGGATTTACCACTTTAATTAAAGTTCCTTCGGGAAGTTCACGATGGAGTCCATACATAGGTTCTTCGGCTATTCTGGAGTCGGTAATCACTTCAATTTTTCCAGGCCACACAACATACCATGCGGGGGTTCCGCGTAAATCTTTTCTATAGGTAACGATTGCAGAAGAGTCTAAATAATTAGGTTTTGCATTTACATTAGTTTCAGGAATTATTCTTTCGGTAACCGTTAAGGTAGAAAGGGCACCTGCACTAGGTTCAGGTGAAGTTGTTGTTGCTGGAGGAATAGAATCTGATTTAGGGAGGATAGGTTGAGATTCCTGCACTATTTCAGGGGGAGTGGGGGAATTAGGGGATAAGGGCACAAGATAAATAGTTCCCACATTTAGTGCGTCAGGTTTACCGGGATTAGCGGTTCGTAATTGATCCACGGGTATTCGATATTTTCGTTGCAAGCCAAAGAGAGTTTCTCCTTTTTCAACTTTGTGCAGGATATAAGATTTATCTCCCACTTTACGAATTCCCACTGAATCCTTTATTGATGTAGCTGCAATAACAACATTAGTTATTATCAACAGAGATATTATAACTTTATATATCATCCTCACTTTTACCATTTAATTCCATTTCTACTCAATGCATTTTGTGCACCTGTAGAACCCAATCGTGCGGCGGCCTGATAGGCTTCCACCGTTTCTTGTATTTTCCCCATTCGTTCATAAGCCATTGCCAAATTGGTCCAAGAGTTTACCTCTTTAGGATCAGCTTGAGTTGCCTTTAAGAAATAGGTTGCTGCTGTGTCAAATGTATTTTCTTTAGCATAGGCAATTCCTATTCTATTAAATAAATCAGAGGGGGCCGCACCCGCTTGAATGGCTTTTTCAAACCACTGAATCATTTCTGGTTTATTGAGGGATATTTCACTCACTTCTCCCATTCCCACCAGTGCATTTTTTTCTTGAGGATTTAAGGTTAATGCTTGCGTATAGGAATATCTTGCACTATCTAATTTAGCTAAGGATTTATAAGCATTTCCTAAATTATTCCAGACTCCGGGATTATCTTTAAATATTTCTAAAGATTGATGATAACAAACCGTTGCGGTTTGAAATTCATTTAATTGAACATAGGTATTTCCTAAATTAAAATAACCGTCAGCAAATTTTGGATGAATTTCTACTGAACGTTTAAAATATGTTAAGGCAATTAAGGGTTGTTTTTGTTCCAGATAAATAAATCCAATATTATTTTGTGCAGATTCATTTTCCTTATCTAGTTCTGCAGCTTTAATAAAATCTGCTACTGCTTTATCTTTAATTCCTTGTTGATAATAAAATTTACCTCGATTATTATAGGCTAAGGATAATTTTGGATATTTTTCAATCATATCACTAAATAAGGTTTCATCCCCTTTCCAAACCTGCGTGCGATTCCACGTTAAATATCCCCAAAGACCAATAAAAAATATACATAAATACAATTTCCAGGAATTCATGTTTTTTCCGATTGCAATTGCAACCGATAAAAATAAACCTACTGAGGATAGATAAAAATATCGATCAGCAGTCATGGCTTCGGATAAGGGAACAATTTTAATTACCATTACCATGGCAGCCCCATACCAAATCCAACCAAATAATAATTCCGGATATTTATTTCTGAATTTAATTACTGCATAGGTAATGGCAACCAAAACTATTGGGGATGCATAATAAAACCAGGGCAAAGCTTCTCCTGCTGCTTTTATTGGATAGGGATAAAAGGCGGATAAATAAAAAGGGAATAATCCTTTATATAAATACCAAGTAAGACTATATAAAGCCACTATAATATTATCGAACATAGAATAACCCGCATCTTCCCGAATTGCGCCTACTGATTTTTGGGCTAATAAGGCTACAATCCCCATGCTTAATCCTGCAACAAGAAAGGGTATTTTTTCTTTCCAGTTAATCGTTTTAATATCTTTGTTTACTAATAAATCCCTTGCAATTAACATTGCCGGGAATACAATTCCCATCCCTTTAGATAATATAGAAGCGACAAACCAAAGAAAGGTTAAAGCATAATTGGAATAAGTAGGTTTATTTTTATATTTTTCCCAGCTCCAGATTGCCAATAAAAAGAAAAAAGTATAGAGTACATCTTTTCGTTCGGATATCCAGGTAACAGATTCTACATGGAGTGGGTGAAATCCGAATGCAGCTGCGGCAATCCAAGCGGCGTATTTATTTTGGGAATAATGAAATGCTAATATTCCAATGAGATAAACGCAGGCTAAATGCCAAACAATATTTACAGCATGAAAGGCTTTAGGATTTAGTCCAAATAGGACATGATCAATTCCCAAAGAAATAACCGTAAGTGGATGGTAATTACCCCATAAATAAGAAGAAAAGATTTCTGGTAATTGGGATAGTCCAAAATTTCTAACCAGGGGATTATTATAAACATATATATCATCGTCCCAAGCTACGAATCCATTTTGGAGGGAGGGCCAGAAAAATAGTAGTGTGAGTATAGTAATTAATAATACTCCAACCTGCCAGGAGAGGATTTTACGATTTGATTTAATATGTTGGGAGGATTTACCCATTTTTCAACCCCTAAGGTAAGGAGTTGTTATGGGGGAATCACCAGGGTTTTCCACGCGATTGCAGGGATTGTTGTGCGGGCACAAATCCTTGTCGGGCGGAGAGGCGTAATAAAGAATCAGCGCGCACGGTATCTCCAGCGAGACCATGCGTAATACCTAAGTTAAATAAAGCATTTACGTTATTAGGTTCAAATTTTAGGGCTTCTGTAAAAGAACTAATAGCGGCATTCCAATTCCCTTTCATGCCATAGGCATTGCCCAAGTTATTATACACTTTGCTATCGTGAGGGTCGAGTTTTTGCGCATTTTCCAGATAATAAATAGCGCTATCAATTTGATTATTTTGTCCTAAAAGTTTACCTGCATTCAGCCAAGCTTTAGGTGATTTAGGATCTAGGCGTATCGAATTTTGAAAATCAGAGAGTGCTTCTTCGGTTCGTCCTTGTTCGGTTAACCATAATCCACGGTTATTATAAGCAAAGGGTACTTTATTCGGATTTCCCTCAATCATATCACTCATTAAAGTATAGGAGTTTTTCCAAACTTTACATCTTTGATTAACCGCCCAAGCATATCCAGAAATAAATATTAAGAGTATAATTCCAGTAATTATTTTTAAGGAAGGAATTTGAAGGAATTTCCAAAATAAAAATCCTGCTCCTACACAAAAGCCTATGGATGCCACATAAAAATATCGGTCATAAGTAACTGCACCTACAGTGGTTAGCAGTTTAATAAATAAAAATATTCCAACCATATAAATTAACCAAGCAAAAACATAAAATTTCCATTTTTTCCAGAATCCATATATCACTGACCCAATCATAAATACCGCCAATACTGGGCTAAGCATATAGAATAAGGGTAAAGGTTCATGATTAAAAGGATAGGCATAAAATGCATTTAATGGCCAAGGAAATATCATTTTAATAGGATACCAAACAAATGAATAAATGGCAATTAATACAGTATCTATTCCAGTAAAACTATGTGAAGTATCTCCGGTATCATGGGTTTGTCCTCCTTGGGTATCTACGCCGTATAATAATAGCCAGCCAAAAAATAAAGACAATATTCCTAATGGGATTTTCTCCAGAATTAATTTTACTGAAATAGGTTTATTATTTAAATAATCTATACCTAATAATAATGCAGGATAAATTACGGCTGTAGGCTTAGAAAGGCATGCCGCCAACATCCACAGGGTATTCATTAAAATAAATAGGGGTTTGTTTTCGGATGGATTTTGAGCCCAATGGCACATTCCTCCCAAAATAAAAAAAGTAAATAACACATCTTTTCTTTCTGAGATCCAGGCAACACTTTCAACGTGTTGAGGATGTAATCCAAATAAAATTCCAGCGATAAGACCTACCCCTAATTTACCAGATAAACGATAGCTTAATATTCCACATAAAACAGCATTAACGGCATGAATAAGGATATTGGTAAAAATAATTGGAAATGCATCTTTTCCCATAAACCAATAATTAATGGCAAAAGATAAAATAGTAAACGGAGTATATAATAAGTAATAAGGTGAAGAGAACATGGCAAATACAGATTGCCAGGATGGATTTTTTAATAAAGGATTATCAATTACATAAGTATCATCATCCCAATTGGTAAAACCATTTTTAAGAGCAGCGGAATAACCTATAAAAGTAATCAGCAGAATAGCTATCCAAATCCAGAGGGGGGAAGGAGAGAAAGAAGGTGCTTTGGATTTAGGTTTGGAATTTTTCATCCTATTATGCACCGGGAACGCCAGCCAATAAATATAAAACTGCCATTCTTACCGCAACTCCATTTTCTACTTGTTCTAGGATTAAAGCTTGTGGGGAATCCGCTAATTCAGAAGTAATTTCAACTCCTCTGTTAATAGGGCCGGGATGAAGAATGGGAATAATTTTATGCTGCTTTTCCAATCGTTCACGGGTAAGGCTATATTGAAGGGTGTATTCCCGTAAACTGGGGTAGTACGCCATTTCTTGTCGTTCCGATTGGATCCTCAACATAATTACAGCATCACACCATGCTAAGGTATTATCCAAAGAATAAGAAACGGAAACGCCCAAACTTTCCATAAAAGGGGGGATTAAAGTTTTGGGTCCGCAAACCTGAACTTGGGCTCCTAATTTGGTGAAGGCAAAAATATCCGATAAGGCTACGCGACTATGGCGAATATCCCCCACGATGGCAATTTTTTTATCTTGTAAACTACCCCATAAGCGCATCAGTGTGAAACTATCCAGCAGTGCTTGGGTAGGATGTTCATGCGTTCCATCTCCAGCATTAATGATATTGGCTTGAATATGATTACTGAGATAAATTGCAGCGCCAGGGTCGGGGTGACGAAGCACAATCATATCCACCTTCATTGCGATCAGGTTGTTCACCGTATCTAATAAGGTTTCGCCTTTACTTACACTAGAGGAATCGGCAGAGAAATTAAGGATATCGGCAGATAATCTTCTTTCGGCAAGTTCAAAGGAAAATCGGGTACGTGTAGAGCTTTCGAAGAATAAATTAACCACCGTAAGATCCCTAAGGGTAGGGACTTTTCGAATGGGTCCTTGTTGAATTTTTAGGAAGTTGTCGGTGGTTTGAAAAATCAATAAAATATCCTCGAGGGGTAAGTGTTGAATGCCTAACAAATGGGGATGGTTTAATTGGCCTTTCATTTAGGAGATTTTTTTTCTATTCTGACGGAATCCTTTTCACTTTGTTCAGCCCATTCCACTCTCACTTTTTCCTGATCGAGGGTGTCGATGCTAAAGCCACAGAAATCAGGCTGAATGGGTAATTCTCTTTTATGTCTTCTTTCTACCAATACTAAAAGTCGCACTTCTTGTGGTCGTCCAAATGCCAGAAGGGCATCCATGGCTGCCCGGATGGTTCTTCCCGTATACAGAACATCATCGGCTAGTATCACCCGTTTCTTTTCGATTTGAAAATTAATTCGGGTTGCATTTGCGATTAAGGGATGTTCATGTCGGCGGAAATCATCTCTGAAAAACGTAACATCTAATTCTCCGGAAGGTAATTTACAATTCGGATACATTTCCTGCAGAAGCCCAACTATTCTTTGGGCAAAAAATACACCTCGGGGTTGAATCCCTAATAATACAGTATCTTGAAAATCTCCATAGGTTTCCCGCAGTTCAGAGCAAAGTCTTCTTAGGGTTAAGGCTAAGGGATATTGTTCTAATAATTCTCTTTGTTGAATCATAGCGTGATACCTCCCAAATGACACAAGGTAGAAAATTCTTCAGGACTCAGGGGCATTACTGATAATCTGCTTTGTCGGATCAATCCAATTTGGGATAAAGCTGGAATGGATTTAATGGTTTCCAGGGTTACTGGATTTTTAAGAGGTTTAAAAGGGGCAATATCCACACACACCCAATCTCCTTCGGTAGCAGTAGGGTCAGGATATGCTTCTTTTACAATTTTAGCAATACCCACAATTTTTTTATCTGATACCGAATGATAAAACAAAACGAAGTCTTTGTTTTTCATGGATCGAAGATGATTTCGGGCTTGATAATTCCTTACGCCCGTCCATTGGGTTTTACCGTCATTAACGAGGTCAGCCCAGCTATAGGCTTCCGGTTCTTGTTTAACTAACCAATATTGAGGGTTCATGGGAGGATTCTGCTTCAAAAATAGCCAATTGACTTGACTTAAGCAGAAGGAACCTTTAGAAGTTTTGAGTTGAGGTAGATTTGGGTAAACGGGGAAGGATATGTATTTTTGCGCCTCCTATGTTTAAAATACTTCAGGTTCGTCATGGAATTTGGTTTTCCGGGTTACTGGTATTGCTGGCTTTTTTCAGCCGTATCAGTCGGACTGCCTTAAATGACGGGTTTTTCAGTAAGCTTTCGGAGAATGCAGCGCGGAATTCTGTTCCAAGTTCTTTCAAACCAGGAACCTGTTGGGAGAGTGCTAATCATGAGGCATTACCGGTAGTTTCTATTGATGGTGGAGATTTGGGTGTTTTAGAATCACCTAAAAATCTATTCGTAAATTATTCAATACCCTTATCCATACAGCTTTTTGTACGTGCTTCGAGAGATTTGCGTAGGTTAATTTTCATGTCCTCAGATGGTTTTGGGATGGCTCCCTAAAATCAGACTTACCTTCGGACCCCGGATTTTCTACCTCCGGATAAAAAAGTAGAATCTTCCTGTTTATTGTTTTAAAAATTTTATGCGGAATAAAAACGTCATTTTAACGCTATTGGTCATCTTAGGGCTAATCTGCGCTTACAACTTATACTACACCTATGAGGTGTTCAGTATTGAAAACGAATTAGATGCCATGACTCCAGAACAACGGAGTGAAAAGTTTAAAGAAGAAGGATTTGCTGAATCCTATAAAACTGCCAGAAAAAATGCAATGTCATTAGGGCTGGACTTAAAAGGGGGGATGTTTGTTACTTTGGAAATTGGGGTGGATGATGTATTACGCGGAATGGCGGATCATACCACTGATACCTTGTTTAACAATGCTATTAATCTTGCTAAACAAAGGAAACAAAATAGTACTGCTACTTTTGTGGACTTATTTGTAAAAGCCATTCGGGAGCTGGATCCTAAAGTGAAGTTGGCTTCCTATTTTACTTCTAAAGAAAACAATATTACCTATAGTACAGCGGATGAAGAGGTAATTAAAATTTTAAAAAGTGAATCCGATGCTGCGATAGATAGAACCTTTCAAATCATCCGTACGCGTATTGACCAATTTGGGGTGACTTCACCAAATATTCAATTGCAATCAGGTACAGGAAGGATTTTACTAGAATTGCCGGGTGTAAAAGATGCGGAACGGGTGCGGAACTTATTAAAAAACACTGCTAAGTTGAGTTCTGGGAAACGGTGCCCATTCAACAATCTGCTCAGTATTTAGATAAGATCAACCAAAGATTAAAAGAATTAAAGGGTCTTGCTGTGGATTCAAGTTTAACCACAGCAGATTCAACTGCCAAAGATAGTTCTATGGCAAAAGCGGATAGTTCTAATAAGGATTTAGATAAAGTATTGGGGAATACAGCTTCAGCTTCTTCTACCAATGCGGGTGATACCGCTGGGATGACAGATGAACAAAAAGCCGAAAAGTTTTTAGCTGAAAATCCATTGTTTAAAGTGTTGAAGTTTGATAACAACATCAAAGCAAATTCACCAGTGTTTGGATTTTCAAATCCTCAGGATACTCAGCAGGTAAATGCTTATTTAAATGACCCTGAGATTCGGTCTATTTTGCCGGATAATTACAAATTCCTTTGGACTGCAAAGCCTGAAAATGGTTCTCAGTTTTTAGCCTTGGTAATTGTAAAAAACACCAGTGATGGGATGGCACCTTTAGATGGGGGAGCAATTGAAAGGGCAAGACCAGATTTTGATGAAAATCGTCGTCCAAGTGTATCTATGTCCATGAACACAGAAGGTGCTCAAATTTGGAAGAAGATGACAGAATCGAATGTAGGAAATTCAATCGCCATTGTGTTAGATAATTTAGTGCATAGTTATCCTACGGTAAACAATGTAATCGCAACAGGTCAATCTCAAATTACTGGAAACTTCACGAATGAAGAGTCAGAGGATTTGGCCAATTTATTAAAAGCGGGTAAACTTCCAGCTCCCGCTCGTATTGAAGGGGAAGAGATTGTAGGCCCAACCTTAGGGGAAAGCAATGTAAATCAAGGTCTACTATCCTTCTTGTTTGGATTCCTTGGGGTAGTAACGTTTTTGATGTTATACTATCGTCAATCTGGCTTAATTGCCAATGCAGCTTTGATTATCAACTTATTCTTTTTGTTAGGCGTTTCTGCAGCCTTTAATGTAGTATTAACCCTTCCAGGTATGGCGGCAATTGTGTTGACCATGGGTATGGCAGTGGATGCGAACGTGTTAATATATGAAAGGGTTCGGGAAGAATTAGCCTTGGGTCGAACCATGAAAGCGGCGATTGCATCGGGATTTAAAAATGCATTTTCTTCGATCATGGACTCCAACATTACTACCTTCTTAACAGGAGTTGTTTTGTTTGCCTTTGGTATTGGTCCAATTAAAGGATTTGCCATTGGATTGATGATTGGGATTATCACCTCTTTAATTGCTGCGTTATTTGTAACCCGTATCATATTAGAATATATGATTGAAAGAGGCATGGTGAATATTGCCTTTGGAACCGTTGCTGCCAGTAACTTCTTTAATAAGATTGACTTAAAAATGGTGGCACGTCGTAAATACTTTTATATATTTTCAGGCACCTTAACTGTGATTAGTTTGGTCTGCATTGTTGCCTTTGGATTTAAGCTTGGGGTTGATTTTAAAGGAGGAAGACAATACATTGTTGAATTCAATAAGGAAACCAATGTGGAGCAAATCCGGGAGGATTTAGCCGTTGTATTTAAATCTGCCCCCATCATTAAAACCATTGGTAATGCCAATCAATTAATGATTACGACTAGTTACAAGATTGAAGATACCAATGCTTCTGACGAAGCGCTTCAACTGTTGGTTGCTTCTTTGAATAAGAATTACGGTACAACCGTAGATGACGTAATTCGAACTTCTACTGTAGGCCCAACTGTTGCAAGTGATATTACCCGAAGTGCGATGAACTCGGTAATCTTTGCCTTGTTAATCATATTCTTGTATGTATTAATGCGGTTTAGGAGGTGGCAGTTTAGTTTAGGAGCCTTGGCCTCTTTGGCACATGACGTAATCATTATGTTAGGGGTATATTCTTTATTCGGGTATTTGGATATTTTACCCTTTTCATTAGAGATTGATCAATCTTTTATTGCTGCGGTGTTAACAGTAATTGGATATTCGGTGAATGATACCGTAATTGTATATGATAGGGTAAGGGAGGATTTACATGAAATTAAAAGCAAGGGTTACCGATATATATTTGATTTAGCGATGAACCAAACTTTGAGTCGTACGACCATTACTTCTTTAACCACAATCCTAAGTGCCTTGATTTTATTGATATTTGGGGGTGAAGTAATTCGTGGGTTTATGTTTGCGATGTTGATTGGAATTACTTTTGGTACTTATTCCTCTGTGTTTATTGCATCTGCCTTAACTTATGATTTACTACATAAGGATAAAGTTCCAGATGGATTAGATCGTTAATAAATTTGTTTATGATTTTTGAAAAAGGGAGTGGCAACACTCCCTTTTTTTTATTTTTAGTAGCTTTATTTACAAAGTTCCTTTAACAGTTGCTGGGCTTCGGTGGAAGTATGTAGGAATTTCCAGTCTTCACAAGCTTTATGGGAATCGCCCGCCAAAAATAAGGCAGCGCCTCGATGCATTCGGAAGCCAATATCCTGCGGATATTTATGTATTAACACAGTGAATTCCTTTGCAGCGGTGGCATAATCTCCAGTAAAAAAGCTAAGGTGGGCTTGGTTAAAATGAGTTCTTAAGGAAAGGCTATCTTGACTTAAAGCTTTAGAATAGAATTCAGCAGCAGCGGACAGATTTTTTTGTTGAAGCTGAACTAATGCCGATAACACCCAAGCAGAGGAATAGTTGGGGGATAGTTGAAGTAATTCATTTACTTCTTTTTCTGCATCAGGAATATTGGATTGTGCATATAAAGTCAATGCTTTGTTAAATTTAGCGGAGGTATGTTTGGGGTTTAAGGATAAGGTTGTGGTATAGTCTTTTTCTGCACCGATAAAATCGCCTTGTATTAGTTTAACATTCGCACGATTATAAAACAGGGTAGGCCATTCAGGTCGGAGTTGAAGTGCAGAAAGGAAATCAGACATCGCGCCACTAAAATTCTTTTGGTGATAACGAGCAATGCCCCTATTGTTAAGGGCTTCCGCAAAATAAGGGTGAATTCTTAAGGCTTGAGAAAAGTGTTCTTCTGCAATTTCCCAATGTTGTTCTTTTAAGGATTTATTACCTGAATTAAAATGCGGTAAAGCTTTATCAGGAATGGACTGTGCGTTAAGGGTAAATAGGGAAATTAGACTAAATAAGTACAAGCATGAAATTGTACGAAAGAAATCCATTATTGACATAGCTGATTAATCCATTTAAGCGCTTCTTTTTTTCCTTGAATAGATGCGATTTTCCAATCACGACAAGCATCGTCAAGATAATTGAGTTGATAATATAAAGCTGCTCTATTGTACCAGGCTTCGGTTTGATTCATATCTAATTTTATTACTTGGGAATAATCTGCAATGGCTGCTAGCACTTGTTCCTTTTCGGCGTGGGCTCTTGCCCTAAGTAAATAAGCAGCGATAAATTTTTCCCTATTTTGAATAGCTTGACCGAAATCAGAAATTGCTCCCTCGGAGTTTTCCATTTTCATTTTTACAACTCCTCGAAAAAAATAGAGATCAGCATTTTCAGGTTCAAGTCGGACTGCTTGGTCTAGATCTTTGAGGGCATTTCTATAATCCAGTAACATACTTTTGGCCTTACCCAAATAGAGGTAACCAACAGCCTGCATAGGATTTATTTTTAGGTAATTCTGGAAATCTTCAATTGCTTCCTCATACCGTTTCATTTTAATTCTTACTGCTCCTCGTTTGAGGTAAAGCGTGTCATTATAAGGATCGGCGGTAATGGCTTGTGTATATTCCCGATCTGCATTAAAATACATTTTCTTGGATTCAAATTCAAGGGCAGATTTGATTTGATGTTCCGAAGATTGCGCAGAAAGGGAAGAAATCCATCCGGCAAAAAATAAGTTAAATACAAAAAACTGGAAAATTTTTCTCACCGAATCAAGGTAACCGTTCCTCGTTTGAAAAGGGGATAACCATTATAGCCTGTCCCTTCAGCTGTAAAAATATAAACACCTTCCTGGCAAGCTGCACCTTCGTTCGTACCATCCCAATGTGTTGTTTTATCAACCGATTCATAAATTAAATTTCCCCATCGGTCAAAGATAAGGAGACGATAAGTGTCAAGGAAATAATGGCTCAGGGTGAAAAAATCATTTATGCCATCTCCATTCGGAGTGAAGGCGTTAGCGGCTTGAAGATAAGGCCTGTATTCCACACATTGTTCGTTGGACCAACTGGTCTTCCCGCATAAGGAACCGGTATCTACCACACCAATGGTGCGGTAACAAAATCGAGGTTGATTTCTATAGATATCTTCATCTTCAAATTGTCGGGTAGTATTATCTCCTCCATACAAAAAGCGATAATTTTTATAACTGTTAGGCGCAGTCCATAGCTGATACCGTTCCACCCCAGCAGGCCAGCCGGTATAAGAAGTCCAATCCACCATTACAGAATATTCCTTTTCAGTTGCAGTTAACAGGATCGTACATGCGGTATCGGCTGAAAGGGCAATATTGTAACAAGCATCATAAGTTCCTACTTTGTAACAATACCGATGATTGTCAACAGAAGTTTTTTCATCTTCATATCGTTGAATACCCCCACCCACCAAGGAGTCAAGGATTGAATAGGTAGATTCTGTATCCCAAGTTCTTCTAAAAATATAATATCCTTGAACATCTAAAGAAGCATTTAGTTTCCAATTTACTTCCACGCCTTTATCCCCATCTAACACAGAAACTCTGCATAATACAGGAGGTTCAGGCATACTATCCTGATGAATCACAATTGGCGAATATCCAGAATAAACGGTACATCCTGTTACAGGATCAACTGTTTGTACTCTAAAATTTCCATTAAATCTGCAATTCAAATATTGGTCAAAAGTATCGGTGATACTTCCCCGAACCTGAAACAAAACGCCACTATCGGCTTCCAAACTATATACAGGGGCTGCCCAAACGAGATAAGGATTCCATCGAATCCAGGAGTTAACGGAGGTAATAATACCTGCATCGCACAAAATGGATTGAGCCTCATTCCCAGGGTTACTTTCTTGATTTCCCGGGCATTCACGGGTTGCACTTAAACGATAAGAATACCTTTGCATATAAGCTTGTGTTGCATTATTATCTACGTAAGTGTTGATGGCAGGATTTAAAATTGAATCATACAAAATCCACCCTGTACCTGCATTTCTATAGATAAAGGTAGATTGATATCCTTCCGGAGTAGGAGTTGGATTTATCCAAGTAAGCGTAATTTGATTTGGCCCTGTGATACTAACACATCTAATTTCCGGAGGACCAATCGGAGGGCCTTGTAGAATTTTAATATATAAAGTATCTGTTGCATTTAAAGGGAATGGACATGCCGTATTGTCTTGCACATATACTGGCAATTCATAAATGCCTGCAGCTTGTGTGCAATTGGGAGTCCAACAGATTTGAGAGGCTAAGGGAGTTGGTCCTGAATCATTGCTAGATACTGCAAACGGGGATGGCATACTACCGGCACCAAATAAATCTCCTCCATAGGTAACCGTTAAACTATCTCCTGGGTTGTCATCCGTCAATAAAAAAGTGTAACAACTTTGACTACCCGCGGTAAAAACTAAAGTATCTCCAACTACGCCTGGTCCTTGTGGTCGAACAATTTTAGGAGGATAAGCGATAAATCCAAAATCAATTTTAAAAGCTGCATTATTGCAATTGGTGCTATTGTTAGTAGGTGACCAAACCCCCGTGGTTGTTGGGAAATCGGACTGACCTCCGCAACCTCCACAAACCGCATGATACACGATTCCTTTTCGGTCAAATCTACTCGTTCCTCCATCTACATGGTCAGCACTTAAATTACCTCCAATATAGCTGGCATAGGATAAACTAGCCATATCTCTATCAAAAACAGTTAAATAGAAATCACTACCATCCGTATTCGATTGAAAGGCATTGGGGGTAACGGGTAATCCTATCGTGCTTCCATTGCCTAAAAGTCCTCCCCATCCTGCAAAATAAATATACCCACACTGATCCACTAAGAAGGCAGTAGGGGATACATTCGGTAAATTATTGCCTGTTCCAAAAGTGCTTGACCAAACAAATGACGATAGTGCTGGATCTAATCTACAAATAAACTGCCCTCCTCCTGGAATGGAATACAAGGTGTTGGCTACAGGGAAAGTTCCTCCTGCGGTTTGCCCACAAACGAATATATTTCCCAAAACATCTCTTTGTATAAAATAGCTTTGATCATAATTCGCTGTACCTAAAAAAGTACCTGCAAGCATTGTGTTTCCTGCGGTATTGAGTTCTACTACAAATCCATCAGCTTGTCCTCCTTGAAACGTTTGAAAAACTGCTGGGGCACGAGTAGGGAAGTTTGCGCTAGTGGTACCTCCACTTAAATAGACCTCCCCGGCAGGAGTAATCGCTAAGGCATACGCAGCATCTTCTCCACTACCCCCAAGATAGGTACACCAAGTTAAGGTAGATAAATTGTTGTTGAGCTTAAAGGCACAAGCATCTAAGGTTCCTCCCGAAAAGACAGTTTGATAAGCTCCGCTGGTAGCGGGAAAGTTAGCACTCTGGGTGCAGGAAGCTACGTAAACATTTCCGGCTGCATCTGCCTGAATTTCTCCTCTGAAATCATCGGCGTATTGATAATGTAAAGGATGGATGGAAGGAAAAACAAAAGGACCTGTATTATTAATTCCATCATGCCCACTACCGCCCACAAAGGTGGAAGACAATAATTGATTACCCGTTAAATTTAGTTTTGCCACCACAATATCAAACTGCCCATTATGGGTAATATCAAAAGCTCCTGGGGTAACCGGAAAGTCAGCAGCACCAGTGGTTCCTAAGATTAACAGTTCATTATTATCATTCACATACAAACTATGGGGATAATCTCCTCCGAATCCACCCAAATAAGTTGCGTACAAAAGGGAATTACCGGTGGTTGAGTATTTTAAAATACCTATGTCACAATTATTGACGGGCATATTCCCTGTTGGAGGAGGACCGCTGGCAAAATTAACCTGATAGGCACCTAGCGTTACCGGAAACCCTACGGCATAAACAGTTCCTCCTGAATACAAATTTCCAGCGGTATCATAAGTGGCTGTGAATCCCCAATTATCAGCCGTAGAACCAGAAAAGGTAGAAAACACAACTGTAGGGTCAATTACCAACGCATATTGGGAATCATACCCCTCTGGAAATTCATAACTAATTATATTATTACTTAATTTATAATTACAGGGGATAAATCGCTTTTGGTTTTGTACCACCTGCCAGGCAATCGGTTTTCCCTCTTTTAAGTTTTGAGTGGAGGAGTGGATGATTAAATTTCCTTCTTGGATGGATAATGAATCGGCTCCTTCAATTTGATATTGAATCTGGTGTGGATCAACCCCGGGTTCAAGTTCAAAATCATATTTTAATCCAGTGGCATCACTATGAACAATCCAACGAACGCCAGGATATAGAGAATCATAAACAACTTTACGATATCCTTTTACATTACCTGCCCAATGAGCAGGGTCATTTCCAATAAAATAATTATGATATTGTGATAAGGTGTCATAGGATAAGATGCGAGGATGCAAGTCACCTAAAAACTTCATTTTAATCGAATGGTGGTTTAACCAAGAAGAAACTTCAACTGCTGGTTCTTTAGATGGGGGATGATTATAGTAATATCGGTGGATTTTTTTTAGGTCTTCACCCTTGTATAAAGAATAAGTAATTCCAGTAGAGGTAAGAAACAACGCACCATCCGGAACTTCAGCACGAAAGGTAACTTCAGCAGGCCATTGATTGCTATTTTCAAAAAACTGAAATCCTTTAACATTAGAAGATTGAGCAAATCCTCCAACAAAAGATAAGTTGAAAAGACTAGCCCAGATTAAAAAGAAGGGATATTTCTGCCAATCGCAGTTCTTCATCTCGGTAAATTAACCATTCCTTCTTCTAAAATCAATTTGTCCCTTAACGGATTAACATGATTGTACCATTTTTATGGATGGACTGCCCTTCGTGCCCTGTTGCTTCTACTTTAAATACATAGATTCCTTCGGGACAGGCTTTACTTCCATTCATTCCATCCCATCCTGCATCTGGGGAAACTGATGAATAAACCAATTCCCCTAGGCGGTTCCATATTTGCAATTGAAAGGTTTTTATGGCTAAGTGAGGAAGAAAAAAATAATCATTAATGCCATCTCCATTCGGAGTAAAAGCATTGGGGAATTGCCAAGTTGGATCCGGATAATGACAAGATTCATTTGATAAAACATACGACCCACAGGCGCCTAAGTTAGCATTGGCGATTACTCGGAAACAATATAATTCCTGACTACTATTCACCTTATTAAAAGCATACCTTCTGTCTTGTTCTACCGGCTGGGAAAATAATAAATCACTGGTTCCTCCTGCATTGGGCAGGGGAGAAACATACACATCATACGTATTCACCCCTCCTTTGATTTGTGCGGGTGTCCAGGAGAGTTGAAACGATTTATCTTGGGGTTGGGCATCTAACCAAACCGAACAAATGGGATCAGAAAGCCCTAATATTTTTTTACAGGGATTTTCCCATCCTACTAGATAACATACTGAACCCAAGTCAGGATCAATACTTAAATCCTGATATCCATTTATGGGATCCCCGCTAACTTGAATCTTTTGAAAAGAATTTTCTCCCGGCAATCTTCGTAAAATAGCTGGCGTAAAATTTTGATCGGGGATGGATTCTGAAGTGCCAGGAAAAATAACAATGCCAGAATCATCAGGTAAAACAGTAACTCTGCAATTTTGCTGGGTATCTGGAGGTGGGAGGTAGAGACGAAAAGTCTCCGAAGGAACATATCGGGAAATACAACCCGTAATCGGATCTTGGGTTTGAATCTGAACAGCGCCTTCATAATCACACTCCACAAAATCATAAGGAGGGGCGGTAAGATTATCAATGATCTTTGTGCCTTGAGGGAATTGATACAAGGAATACAAAGGATCTGACCAGCCTGTCCACAAAGGCCAAGTAATATTAGCTTTTACCAAGGATTGAAGAGAAGAAGAAGTTTTAGGAAGAAGGACAGGTTCCGAAGGTGCTCCTTTACTACCTGTGGGACAATCAAACCGAGTTTCAATTCGGAAGGTAGGTTGTCCAGAAGATAAGGGTAATGCGCCTGTCCAAGTATGAAGGGTGCTATCTGAAATTAACGATAGTACACTATCTTGAGGACCCAAGATAGCCCAGGCAGAAAACGCCGGGACAAGTCCATTAGATAACCAGGTTAGGGTAATCTGAGCAGGATTGTCCCATGATAAACATCTAAGGGTTGGAGAGACAATAGGAGGTGGAACAACTCGGTAATTCAAGGTATCCCGAATGAAATTGGGCGCTGGGCATTTGTTATTATCATTTGCTGCGATGTATAATTTTCCAGTGTTACCAGTCAACTCACAATTTGGCTCCCAACAGATTTCTCCTTGAATCTGCCCATATCCAGATCCTGATAAAACTGCGGGAGCACCTGGCAAATTGCCAAACATATCACCCTCAGCACTAAATACAACAAAGTCGTTAACATTATCACTGTATTGAAATTGCAAACAGTTTTTTTGTCCTGCATAAAATAGAATTTCATTATCAGAATTAACTGGGGCAACCACATTTCCTAAAACAGGAGCAATGTTTACATTGCAGTTTAGGACGTTGATTTGAAAATCTCTTCGAACTTCACTTAAAAATATTTGATTTCGAGATTCTCTAACCGCGATAGATAAGCAATATTGCCCTAGTTGAGTAGGAAGCGTGGTTATTTTTCCACTGTCGGATTGAAGCGTTAAAGCAGCTGGCGCACCTAGGACTTGAGTTTCAGTAAATCCTGGTGCCCAGTTCACTGTTGCAAAGGGAGGGGGAAAGGGTTGGGGAATAGGGTCTCCGGGGCCTCCTCCAGCATAAGGAGAAACTAAGGAGTACCCTAAAGAATCACCATCTACATCTGTCGCACTCTGAAAAAAAGTAAAGGGTCTACCTAGGCATAAAACCAGTTGAGGCGGTTGTACAAACGTAGGGGAGGAGTTGGATACCGGTGTACCCGAAATATGTGCCGTTAGGGTGGTTCCGGTGTTTCCTGGATTTAGCAGATTAACCAAGGTTGAATTCCGACAACACCGCATCCAAACTAAATCATAGCCCGCATTTAAGGCAAACAACTCCAATCTACCGGTATAAACAGATACTTCATAACAAATGCCTTGCGGCAATGCAGAACAGGTATCGTCAACAACCGTAGATAAAGGGGAGGAATTGGAAAAATAAATGGTGATGGAGTCGCTTACTTTTTGATCGTCGGATCGAAAAGCATAAATCGTAACCAAGGTGTCAAAATTTGCATTTTGTGCGTTGCTGCAATCTCTAAATAATCTTAAAGAAATATCATACGCATGTTTACCGGTTGGGGTTGGACCAATATACCGATAGGTTAATTCTCCACCGGCTAAGTGCGTGGCCTTTAAGGAAAAAGGAAATGTTATTGCCAGTAAGGCGATGAAACGAAGGAGATAAATAATGGGTCTTGGGTTCAATGACAGTATTCTGGAACTTGGGTGATACGTTCCGATTTCCTTAAAGTTACATAAGCTTAAGGAAAGATGAAGAGAGATATTTATTTTTCTGCCATTAATTGTCCTTTCTAAGAACGACATAAGCAATGTACCTTTGAGGATGATGCGATGGAATTTTTTGCCTGTACCAGAATCTGCGGAATTGGAACAGCTCTCTTCTGAATTAAATAACCCTCCAGCTCTTTTCGTAACCCTATTGTGGCAAAGGGGAATTCGTTCTCTGGAAGAAGCTAAGGTTTTTTTATATCCTGACGAAAAATTATTGGAAGACCCTTGGACACTTAAAGATATGCCTCTGGCTGTGGAAAGGTTGTCCAAGGCATTACAACAAAAAGAAAAAATATGGTTGTTGGGAGATTATGATGTAGATGGAACTACTGCAGCAACTTTAACCTATTTGGCATTGCAATCCTTAGGCGGAAATTGTGAGATTCATATTCCTGATCGGTATACAGAAGGATACGGAGTTTCGATGCAAGGAATAGATCGAGGAGTGGCTTGGGGAGCTAACTTAATGATAACGCTGGATTGTGGAATCCGCTCGGAAATACCTTTAAGATATGCAGCTTTAAAAGGGTTAGAAGTGATTGTTTGTGATCATCATATTCCCGGAACATCTTTGCCCCCAGCGTATGCTATTCTAGATCCTCGTCAAGAAGATTGTTCCTATAAAAACCCTCATTTAACTGGATGTGGTGTGGCGTTTAAATTATTATGGGCATTGTATGAACACCTCGGAGAAGATCCTAAAAAGTTGTTGGAATATATAGATTTGTTGGCACTTAGCATAAGTTGTGATTTAGTTGAGGTAACCGGAGAGAACCGATATTTATTAGCCGAAGGGTTAAAAAAAATCAATCAAAATCCTTTACCCGGAATTAAAGCTTTATTAAATCTACATACTTGGGAGCAGCCGATTGAAATTAATGATTTGTTGTTTTTTTTAGGTCCACGAATCAATGCTGCCGGAAGAATTAGTCATGGTAAATATGCCGTTGAAATTCTTCAAGGACAAGCCCTTAATTTATCTGAATTGGTGGTTCAGTTAAATGAAGATAATGCTGCCCGAAAATTATTAGATGAACAACAAACCCAATCTGCGTTAGCCAAAATAAATTCCGATCCGGCAGAAAAGGAGAGAATGACGACAGTGTTATGGGATAAGGATTGGATAAAAGGAGTGTTAGGGATTTCGGCTTCCAGATTAATTGAACAATATTATAGGCCTACTATTTTGTTGGCTCCTTCAGGAGAACATTGGACCGGCTCAGCCCGAAGTGTTGCCGGTTTTGATTTATTTGAAGCCTTATCAGCCTGTGAAAATGATTTACTTCAATTTGGAGGACATAAATTTGCAGCAGGTTTAACACTACGGGAAGATCAATTGGAAAACTTCAAGGTTAATTTTGACGCTATCGTTCGAAAACAATTAACTACTGAATCGTATGATCCTGAATTAGCAATTGATGCTGTTGTTTCGTTGGCTATGCTGAGTGAAGGTCAGATTAAACAATTAAAATTTTTAGCCCCGCATGGTCCCGGAAATTTACAACCTGTTTTTGCTTCCAAGTATATTACAGCCACTCAAGTTAAAATCCTGAAAGAAAAACATATTAAATTCATTGCAATGCAGGGAGAAACTAAAATCGAAGCGATTGGATTTGGGATGGCAGCGTATGCCGAACTGCTGCATATGCCCGTAGATATTGCCTTTCATGCCAATATTCAAGTATATCGGGGGCAATCGAAACGTCAGCTGCAATTAAAAGATATTCGCCCTTCACAATAATTTTACACAAGCTTTTTTGTACCTTCAACAGATATGCTCCGAGCGGAACATCTAATTAAAAAATATAAAGAGAGAACAGTAGTCAACGATGTGAGCGTTGAAGTTCGACAAGGAGAAATTGTAGGCTTACTCGGCCCTAATGGTGCTGGAAAAACCACTACTTTTTACATGGTCGTTGGATTAATAAGACCTTTATCCGGAACGATCTTTTTAGACGACCAAGATATTACCCGCTTCCCCATGTATAGAAGAGCTCAACTTGGGATTGGGTATTTAGCACAAGAAGCCTCGGTCTTTCGAAAATTATCCGTAGAAGATAATCTATTATCTATCTTAGAAATGGTAAGTCCTTTAAGCCGAAAAGAACAGAAGGAAAAGGCAGAAAGTCTATTGGAAGAATTTTCATTAACCCATGTGAGAAAGAATATGGGCAATGTACTTTCAGGAGGGGAACGCCGACGAACGGAAATCGCAAGAGCCTTAGCGGTAGATCCTAAATTTATTCTGTTAGATGAGCCCTTTGCTGGAGTTGACCCTATTGCTGTAGAAGAAATTCAAACCATTGTGGCCAAATTGGTGGAAAGAAATATCGGCGTGTTAATTACAGATCATAACGTGCATGAAACTTTAAACATTACCAATCGAGCTTATCTCTTATTTGAAGGGGCGATTTTGAAAGCCGGAACCGCTGAAGAACTTGCCGCAGATGAAAAAGTACGAAAGGTTTATTTGGGCGAAAATTTTCAGTTAAAGCGATGATAGATACTGGGCTCAGAGCCTGGTTGGGATTGCGCCTTCCCAGGATTAAGCGAATACAGCAATCCCCAATGCTGCCCCAAGAAGAATGGTTTCATGCGTTAATAAAAAAAGCAATTCCTACGGACTGGGGGAAACACTATCATTATGCTGAACTCAAAGATATTGCTCAGTTTCAATCCCGAGTACCCGTTCAAGATTATGAAGCTTTTTTTCCTTGGATTGAATCCATTTTAAAGGGAAATAAAAATGTGGTTTGGCCATGTACCGTGAATTGGTTTGCCAAATCATCTGGCACTACCAATGATAGAAGTAAGTTTCTGCCCATTACCCCAGAAGCCTTAGCCGACAACCATTTTCGGGCAGGTAGGGATATGTTGGCGATCTATTATCATCATCATCCTGAAAGTAAATTAAGTCGGGGAAAAAATCTGGTGATTGGGGGTAGCCATGAGGTAAATAGATTGAATGTACATTCTCAAGCAGGAGATTTAAGTGCTGTATTAATTGAAAATATGCCGGCATTGTATGCTTATTTTCAAACCCCAGGGAAGGCAATTACTTTGTTAGGAAATTGGGAACAAAAGTTAGAAGCCATCACACGGATTACCCGTAATCAAAGGATCACAGGCATGACGGGTGTGCCCACTTGGTTGTTGGTGTTGATTGATCGAATATTTAAAGAGCAGGGAATCACTTCCGGAAATTTATTAGAAGTTTGGCCCGATTTGGAAGTCTTTTTTCATGGAGCGGTTCGTTTTGACCCCTACAGAGAACGGTTCAAAAAATTAATTCCTTCAGATCGGATGTCGTATCTGGAAACTTATAATGCTTCTGAAGGATTTTTTGCGCTGCAAGATGAACCCCATAGTTCTGATTTATTACTGCTCACCGATCATGGTATTTTTTATGAGTTCATCCCACTTACCCAATTAACAGAGGCATTTCCGAAAGCATTAACGGTTGGAGAAGTTAAGGTAGGAGAAACGTATGGATTGGTGATCACTACCAATGCAGGACTTTGGAGATATCAAGTTGGGGATACGGTAACGATTGCTTCTACCCAGCCTTTACGAATTCGGGTCGCCGGCCGTACCCAACATTTTATCAATGCCTTCGGTGAAGAATTAATGATTGGAAATGCTGAAACTGCAATTACCCATGCCTGTTTACAAACCGGAGCGAATGTTTCGGATTTTACCGCAGGTCCTATCTATTCTACTTCCGAAATAAAAGGAACACATGAATGGATCATTGAGTTTGAAACCCCTCCTCCCGCTTTGGAAGGTTTTACCCAAATTTTAGATGCGGAATTACGCAAGTTGAATTCAGATTATGATGCTAAACGATATCATGATTTAGCCATGAGGCTTCCAGTTATACATGGGGTTCCAAAGGGAACCTTTTATCAATGGATGAAAAGTCGGAATCGTTTAGGGGGACAACATAAGGTCCCTCGGTTAAGTAATCATCGTCAATATTTAGAAGATATATTGGCAACGGTATGAAGGCTCCCTTAAATTGGAAACCCGGAATTGATTATTGGAGAGCATTGGGATTGTTGCTACTACTCAAAGTAGGCTACTTGTACGTTCATGGCCCAGTGTTTTTACCAGAATCAGAAACCTGGCTCACCTCTGGAGTTTCAGTATTGAATCCCCCTATTTATGGTTGGTGGATAAAAGGTCTGATGCAAATCTATCCTTCGCCTTATACCATTATTATCGCGCAGATATTATTGTTTTCAGCAGCATTGGCGGGCTTATTACAGGTACTCTTAAATTCTCGTAAACTATTTTACATCGCAACGGTACTCTTAGCCTTTGATCCCAATAGCGCGGATGCTTGTAATAGTTTATATCCAGGTGCTGTTTATTTATCGTTGTTATTTATCGGATTAGCCATTTTTCATTTATACCTAAGAACGCCTACTCCTTGGGCATTGTTAGGAATGGTAGTCATTTCTACGTTGGTTTTTTTAACCCGATTTCAAGGATTAATCTTACTGATTTTATATGTTTTTTATTTACCCTTTTTTGCAGCGCATCGAAGATATTGGTGGAGGACTTCTTTAATCTTAATCGCAGGTTTTCAATTGATGTTAATTCCAGTTCGCATGTATTATTCTGCACAACTAGATACTTGGTGGCTGAATGGATATACTGGAATGAGTGTATGGAATGGAGCAACCGTCAATTATTGTAAGTCCTCTCCACGGGTGGATCCCAGAACAAAATTTGAAGTATTTGCAGCCTATAAATCTTGTCAATCTTATTCCATTCAACATGCCGTAACAGGATGGCATTTAAAGGCTCCTCATTCCACCTTGAATCTTTATTTGGAAAATAAATCCTATAAAGCTCCTGAAATGGTGAGCTTTTCAGAAGAATTATTTCGAACCTCCCTTAGAATTATTCTTCAACATCCGGGGGGATATATTCTGCAATATGTAATTCCCAATATTACCCGTATCTTAATTGAAGATGAGGAAATACATCTACCCTTATCCGAAACCTTAATTAAACAATTTAAATATTATCCGCTTCGAGATATTCATAATTATAATTTTTATAATCGAAGTTATGTTTGGATAGGTATTTCCCTGATGATTTTTAATCTGTTATTTCAGGTATGGCTGCACAATTCCATAGGATTTATATCCATACTCAATATTGGATATTTTCTAAGTACCTCCATAATGGGGCCTTTACAAACCCATGAGTTTTTGTTATTGTCTCCGTTAATATTAATTAATGTGGTTTTTCTTTGGGATAAACTTTATTATCGGAATAAATATTTTAGATTTGCTTACAGAGGGTTGTAAGGATTATGAAAATAAAATTTTTTGCAGGGATATTTTTTCTGTTGATTGGGATCCAGATTAGTTATGCCCAAATGCGGCGCTCTCCGGTTTTATCGGCTACCAGTAAATCTGGGGAGAAAGGATTTATCATTGGATTGGCAGGGGATACGGTATATGGGTTTTTTGATGAAAAAATTAGAAGGTTTGAATACGATCATCAATATATAGATATGTCTCCTCCTCCTTTGTTTCATAAAGAGGTTTGGTTTACTACCTATTCCACTGCTCCATTCCGAAAATACACCCCTCGTGATATACAAGGATTTCAACTTCCGGGAAGTCAGATATTTTATCAGGTAGTAGTTCCGTTACAAAAGCCATCTAAAGCTTTTTTTGCGCGTAATTTAATTGAAGGTCCGGTTAGTTTTTTTGCCCGTAGGATGCCTACCGATTTAATTCCACAGGAATTTTACTTACTGGGTAGAGATCGTTTTACAACCTTTACCCTCGCCGATGCAGCTGAAAAATTGACCGTCTTTTTTTCGGACGATGCCGAATTAGCTGCGTCTATTCAGCAAGGTGAGTTTTTAGAAAGCCCAGAAGGAATCACCATTTTGGTGCGAAAGTATAATGAACGGCATGGAGGTAAGTAAGGAAATATTATGCAATTAAGATTTTTCCCTTTTGTTGTTTTTCTTCTGATAATAGGAATCACTTGTTTTACTTCCTGTGATACCGTTCCTCAGGAAATTAGTTTTGGTCAGGATAAAGTCTTGTTTACTCATCCAGTTACCCAAGTTGTAGCACAGCGATTGGGGGAATATTTAGAAAACGATGGATTTTTCAAAAATGAAGGAACAAAGGTTAAGGTATCTCTCTCAAACGATACGTTTCAAGTATATCTTCCGGTAGATACTACTATTCTTCCTGATCCAGCATTCCTAAGCTGGTGTCAGGGAAATACGATTCGGTGGAGTTGGGAAGTGTTTGAGGGGAAACCTGCAACGTTGGTGTTGGCAGATGCCGATTTTCAGGCTAAACAATGGATTACCGGAGGTCCTCCTCCAGAATTGGCAAAGACTTTCAAACGGGATAAGTTTGAGGGAAATAGCTTTTATTATCCTCCCGGCATACAAGGAAAAATAGTAAATAAAGTTATTGATTTCTTGAAACAAGATTCCACCTTTGCGCCTGAATCGGGAGCTGTAGCGCTCTTAGATTCTACTTCTTCTGGGTGGATCTTTGGATATGTTGCCCACCCTGAAGTGATTCAAGATGCTGAATATCGGAAGCATGTTCAAAACTTCCGTACAAAGATGCAGAATGCCTGTTTCCAAACGGAAAGCCTTAGCGTTAGGATTTACGATTCTTCGTTTAAGGGGATTGAGACGTTTACGCAATAAGGAAAGATTTTTGCTACTGAATCCTGATACTTAAGATTATGTTTCTTGGAATAGGGCAGGAGTAAACGTAAATGAATAATAAGTTTGTAAAAGTATTTAGTATTAATATATAATTTATTTATCTGAAATGTAATATACAATAATACTATTAAAATATAATTCCTCATCCTTTATTTAACCTGAAGATTTTACATTAGGATGTATTTATTCCCTTAACTATACTTTGTCGGAGAAGCGGATGAGGCTGGGAGAGCACCTGTGGTAGTCGGATGTTTTTCTAGTAGGGTATAGGATTGGATTTCTAAGGTAGGAACATCGAAGTCTTTTCGGATACGTCCTTTGCAGGCAAAAGGTCCTTGGGATCGCAGCGGTTCGTTGTTGCCCGATCCGGGAAAAATAACCCCATCCCATACCCCTTCCGGGTCGCGGAAGGTTAAGAATTGCAATAACTTTCCGGTTCGGGTTTGAATAGGCTTTCGGGCACATAGATAGCCAATCATCAATACGGTAGTAGTAGGCGCAGTATTCATTTGTTGACTGCTCATTCGGTTTGGAGGAATGGACGGAATGAGGTCGAAAAAATCAAACGTTACAGGATACCCGAAGTAATCGAGTTCTCGGTATTGATATTCTGTTTTGGGCCAGTCCTCTATCGTTAATGGGGGGATTTCAGCAATTTCAGGTTCGAATAGTTGGTGGGGATCCGATTGACTTAAAGGGGCATAACAAAACGATTCCCATAACAAACGAGGACGAGGTTTACCGGTAAAGTCGAAGGCTCCCATTCGAATTAAATGCACCAGCTGTTCTTGTGGAATTTTAAGTCGGCTCATACAATCTTTCAAAGAAGAAAAGACACCATACCGCTTACGGTTTTCGATTATTTTCTCCCAATGAATCTGCTGCAGATTCGCCGCAAACCGAAAGCCTAACCGAATTACCTGATCCCCCTCTAGCGTGGCAAGTTCTTCGGAATGGTTTACACAAGGCAATGCGAGCCGGGCTCCTAAACGCTTGGCTTCCTGTAAATAAAATCCGGTACTATAAAATCCTCCAAAGTTATTGACAACACTTGTCATGAATTCTAAAGGATAATGATACTTCAGATATAAATCCTGAAAGCTTTCTACGGCAAAGCTGGCGGAGTGCGCCTTGGGAAAGGTATATCCCGAAAAACTTTCGATTTGTCGCCACACTTCCTGAATCACCGCATCCGAAATTTCTCTCTTTTTACATTCATTAAAGAAAGTAGATTTTAAAGTTTGGATGACAGTTACCGAACGTAGTTTGCCTGACATCCCTCTGCGTAAAACATCCGCTTCTGCCAGACTTAATCCTCCAAAGTGATGCGCAATTTTTAATACATCTTCCTGATAGATCATAATCCCATAGGTTTCTCCGAGTAAGGATTCCATCAGCGGATGTAGATAGACCACGGGGGCTTCTTTACGATGTCGGGCAATAAATTCTCGCATCATTCCGGAATGCCCCACGCCGGGTCGAATAATAGAACTGGCAGCCGTAAGGGTTAGGTAATCTTTACATCGTAATTTTCGGATTAAGGATCGCATGGCCGGCGATTCGATATAAAAACAGCCCAAGGTTTCTCCGCTTTCCAAGAGGGCACATGCTGCTGGGTCGTTGGTGATTTGGTGTACCTCTTGAATATACGCACGAGTTTTTGCTCCAACCTCATCCCCTTTTCGATGCGTAATGAGCTGAAGGGTATCTTCAATATGACCTAATCCCCGTTGACTTAACACGTCTAGTTTATGGAGTTGCAGATCCTCGGCTGAAAACATATCTAATTGTACTACTGGAAATCCTTTCGGGGGCGTAAACAAGGCAGAATAGGAGTACAACGATGCCTCAGATATCAATACGCCTCCTGCATGAATCGAAAGATGAGAGGGCATTCCATGTAGGATACTACTCATCTCCAGCAGGCGTTTGTGTAGCGGATTCAAGCTTTTTTCCAAAGTCGGGTCGTGAATTAAATCGGCACTTCGGTGCTGATAATATTGAGGCAGACGATGCGATAATCTATCAATCTCAACTTTCTCCAAGCCTAATACTTTCCCCAATTCTCGAATAACCGCACGGCTTTTATATCGAACCGTGGTTCCCAACAAGCTTGCTCGGAGGGTAGTAGTATTGTACTTTTTAAAAAGATAACGAAAGATATCATCTCGGTCTTTCCAGGAGAAATCAATGTCGAAATCTGGAGGAGAACTGCGGGTAGCATTCAGGAATCGTTCGAAGTATAAGTCTAATTGAATGGGGTCAACTGCCGTGATGTTCAAGCAATACGCCACAATACTATTGGCACCGGAACCTCTTCCCACATGTGCAAACCCACGATGTGTGGCGTATTGCACCATGTCTTCGGCAACGAGGTAATAGGTTTGAAAACGCAACTCCTGAATCACTTCCAGTTCTTTACGGATTCTAGCAGCAGCAGCAGCCGGAACGGGATTTCCATATTTTTGGATAGCTCCTTTTTCGCTTAATTGCTGCAGAACTTCCAGATCGCGTGCAACGGAACCGTATAGATGTTGCAGATTTTTCGGGCGTTTAAAGTCTGGGGTGAAATCACAAGTTTGGCTGATCTGTTCTGCATGATCAAGTGCCCAAGGCATGTCTGTATACAAGGCCTTGACCGCTGAAGGTGATCTGAAATAATGCAATGGGCTGTCGCACTGTTCAGGCGATAATCGGGCGATTAATTCATTTTTTCCAATTGCCCGCAGGGTGCAATGGTTGGGGTAGTCAGCCTGATTTTCAAAGGTGAGGGTAGGGCAGGCAACCCACTTTTGTGGAGCAATCCTCCGTTGCCAACTCCAGCGGGTGCTTAAGTCCTGAGGGCGGATTGCCATCCATTCCTGAGGATGTGAATAGGACGGCATTCGTTCGGGCGGATACAACACCCAAACATCTTCCGGAAAATAGGGTTCCGGTAAGGATTGTCCGGGTATTTGAATTGCCCGCAACCATTGGGTTAGGTGGGCGTTAATCCAAGCATATCCCTTCAGATTTCGGGCGATGAGAATGTAAAATAACTGATGGGCATATCTAAATTCTACCCCTAGATTACAACACAATCCATCGGATTCCAGGGCTAAGGCAAGTTCGGGTCCGCCAGCCATACAGTTGATGTCGGTCAGCGTTATTCGGTGGGGATGCAGTTGTTTTGCCAACGAAGCGAGTCGCTCTACCGATAGTAATCCGTATTGAAACGAATACCAGGAATGACAGTTCAAATACATGTACAATACTAATATATTTAGTATTTAATGACAAGAAATATAGTAAATATTTTGTCTTCCTTCCTGAAATTCTCAGGAGTACGTGGTCTTTACTCCTTCTCCCGATTTCTTTCTCCCAGCAACCAATTTCCTCCTTCAACCACCACTTGGGTTCCAACGGGTAATTGGGGAGAAAGTAGGGTAACATACTCCGCGTCTTTGGCTCCCAAGGTTACTGGAATTAACTGAAAGTGATGGGCGGTATCTTCGGAGGTTTGAATAAAGATTACCGTTCCTTGGGCAGCATACAAAATCGCACGATTGGGTATCGCTAATTGGGTTTCAAGGGTACCTAAAATTTCTCCTTGTACAGGCATTTCAGGATATAACGTTTCTTTGCCTGCGGTGAATTTTACATGGACTTTCAACGTCTGTTGCGTAACATCCATTTCTTGATTGATATATTCTATCGATCCTGTCAATGGGATTGTGCTAGCGGGCGATTTTAATCGTACCGTTTGACCCTGTTTCAAAAAGGGAGCATCTTTAGTAAATACAAATAAGTCAGCGTGGGAAACGTCCATACGGTTAACACTTGCCAATGCGGTTCCGGGCGTGATGTATTGTCCTAATTTCAGGGGTAAGCTTGTCAATTGTCCGCTGATAGGAGATTTTAAAGATAATCCGGAGAGCATATTTTTTTCTACTTCTTCCGGAGAAATTCCTAATAATTTTAGTTTTTCAGCGAGGGTTTCTACTTGAATTTTGGCGGTATGGTAACGATTGGAAGCTTGTTGAAATTCTTTCAAAGCATTCACCCCAGCTTGTTGAAGTTGTTGTTGGCGATCATATTCCATTTTTAACCCTTGGGATTCTATCTGCGCGGTGCGATATTCTTTTTGCAGTTCAATAAATTCTGTACTGATGAGCTTCAGAATCACTTGTCCTTTTTGCACGTTTTGTCCTTCTTTGCATAGAAATTCAGCAACATTTCCGCTGATCAAAGCAGATACTTCCGCTTGGTCATCGGGTAATAACCGGATAACTCCATTGGCCAAAATTTTAGGTTGAATAGATTGGCTATCCAGCGGACTAACCTGAATATTCATTTGTTTTATTTTTTCAGACGATATCGAGAGTTGGTCTGAGGGTTCTGATGCGGTTGTTTCAGTGGATTGGGGTTCTGAACAGGAGAGTAGGCTCAGGAATAAAATCATGAGCAAGCTTAGAAAGGGAAGAGAAAGTTTCATACGTAAAGATTAGTAGTTGAAGAGAGATAGGTCCAACAAAGCTTGGCGGTAATTCAGGCAGGCCAAGAGCCAGGATTCCCGTATTTTTTGAGCCTGGCGTAAACTTTCCAGGCAAGCAGTAGTATTATTTTCGCCTAAACGATAGGCAAGAAGTGCGGTTCGCTCTAATTCAATCGCCTGGGGTAAGGCGATTTTTCGAAAGTAAACAAGGTTATTAATTTCCTGATCCAGATGAGTTTGGGATTCTAGCCAAAAGGTTTGCCATTCCAAGGTTTTCGCTTTTAGATTTTGTTGAGAGGAGGCAAAGGTTGCTTTTGCACTTCTGATTTGCGCTCGGGCACTTCGATAATCAAGGGGGATGGATATGCCTGCTCGGAACTGCAAATAGGCGGGCGTTTGTCGAGTGCCTTGATTTAACCAACCGGCTTGGAAGCCCGGTAATCTTTGGGTTTTAGCCATCGAAATGGCAATTCTGTTTTGCTCCACCGTACTTTTAAAAACGCCTAACAAGGGATGGTTTTCCAACATAGTATCTTGGGTTATAGATTGAATCTTGGGCGGAAGATCAGGCGGAACAATGCTATCCGAAATTTTCCAGGTATTGGGGGATTCTCCACTGAGCCATTCCAATCGGGTGATGATTTCGCTCAGCTTTCTTCGGTTTTGTTGAGAATATTGTAGTCCAGCTTGGGCAATGGCTTCTGCATTTAATTTCTCCAAAGCGCTTATCTCTCCTTGTTGAAATCGGATTTGTCCGATCTTCTCAATTTGTTTCCAGATGGAATCTTGGTGTGTACTTAAGTCTGCAATGGCTTGCCAGTAAAGCCATTCCGCCCATAACCCTTTAAATTGTCGTTCCAAAATAATTCGGGTTTCCAAAATTGCCGAGGCTTCTACGTTGGCACCAGCAGATAGAAATCGGGTATGATTTCGGTAGGTCCCGGGCCAGGCGAGGGATTGGGTAATTCCGGGGGTATAAAACTCCCCACTCGGTGCTTCCAAGATGAAATCTGTGGCAGGCAACGATTTTCCCATAGGAATCAACTCTTTCGCTGCTTTCCCCTTTTCTATTGCTGCCAAATATTGAGGATGTTTCTCTAATATTTTTTTCACCATTTGACCTTCGGTCATATAAGGTTGGGCATACACTTGTGAGCTTATACAGAACAATAGAAATAGAGGAACTACCAGGTTTATTTTGGTTCTGGATTTTCGATACAAACCTTTAAGAATCCCATACAACAAGGGCAATAACAATAAGGTTAATAGGGTGGCAGTAATTAATCCCCCTATAACTACGGTAGCTAAGGGCTTTTGTACTTCCGCGCCGGAACCTGTGGAAATTGCCATGGGTAAAAATCCTAATGAGGCTACTAATGCGGTCATGATTACAGGACGAAATCTTGAAGAGACGCCTGTTAACAAGATTCGTTTGATGTTCGTCATCCCTTGTTTTTCAAGTTGCTTAAAGCGGGAGATTAATACAATTCCATTTAACACCGCAACTCCTGACAGTGCGATTAAACCCACTCCGGCGGAGATACTAAATGGCATATCCCGAATCACCAGGGATAAAATTCCCCCAACTGCAGCCATGGGAATAGCTGAAAATATCAACAACCCTTCCTGCATCCTCCCAAAACTTAAATACAATAACAGTAAAATGATTCCCAAAGCAATGGGGATTACCCATGCCAACCGATTACGGGCACTCACCAGATTCTCGAATCTTCCTCCAAAAGTATAATGATAACCTTCGGGTAGAATTAACTCAGCTTTTAATTTGGTTCTCATTTCATTCACCAAACTTTCCATATCTCTTCCTCTCACATTCAGGGAAATGTTTAATCTCCTTCTTCCATTCTCCCGTGATATTTCTGCAGGTGCATGAATCAAATCAATAGCCGCTAATTCTTGTAAAGGAATACTTTGATGATGATTCGTGATGATGGGCAAGGTTCTTAAGGCTTGAAGATCCATTCTATTTTGGTTGTTCAGCATTAGCGTTATGGGAACTGGAATCTCTTTTTCATATAAGGTACCAAAGGTTTTTCCTGCATAGGCAATGTTTAAGGTAGTGCCCACTTCTTCAGCTGTTATTCCATATTGTGCAAGTTTGGTAGGGATATACTTGATTTCAAGTTGGGGTAACCCAGCGCTTTGTTGTACTTGAACATCTTGGGCACCGGGAATATCCTTGATTAGCGTAGCAATGGATTGCCCGGTGTGGGATAAAGTTTGAATATCGGGGCCATACAATCGAACCACCACATCCGATTTTGCTCCACTCATGAGTTCATTAAATCTCATCTCAATCGGCTGTTGAATCGAAAAACCTATGCCAACATATTTTTCTAATTCTTGTTCAATGGCTTCTGTCAGTTCTTCTTTACTCGATATTCGAGTCCATTGGTCCTCGGGATAAAGCGTAACGATTAAATCCATCGCTTCAATGGGCATAGGGTCGGTAGGGATTTCAGAAGAACCTATTTTCGCTACCACACTTTTGATTTCGCTTGGAAAGGCTTTTAAGAGTTGAGATTCAATTTGTAAAGAAAGATTTACAGATTGTGTTAAAGAACTTCCCGGGGGTAATCGGGTTTCAATTGCATAATCCCCTTCATCTAGTTTAGGGATAAACTCTCCTCCCATATTTTGAAAAATGCCGACTGTAATTACCAGTAGTATCAGGGAAGGAGCCAGAAACCAGATAGGTTTACGTAAGGCAAGTTTCAGCAATCGAATCCAGCTTTGGTTAAGGCGATTGATAAATAGTTCGATACGACTGATTTTGGTTGAGGTTGGAGATCGTAATACCCATGCGCTCATACAAGGAACATAGGTAAAAGAAAGGATTAACGCCCCTAATAAAGCATAGGCAACCGTTAATGCCATGGGTCTAAACATTTTCCCTTCTACCCCTGTCAATGCTAATAAGGGTAAATAAACAATGAGGATAATGAGTTGTCCAAAGGCAGCACTATGTAACATTTCCCCAGCTCCTTTTTTGACCCAGAATATTCTTCCTTCAGAATCTTTGGGTTTGTTTTGATGGAATAGATGCAAAACGTTTTCTACAATGATTACAGCTCCATCTACTATAAGTCCAAAGTCAAGCGCGCCTAAACTCATCAAATTACCCGAGACTCCCGTAATAACCATCATGAAAATGGCAAATAATAAGGATAGGGGAATAACAGAAGCCACCAATAAACCAGACCTCAGGTTGCCTAAGAATAACACCAGGATAAGGATTACAATTATTCCTCCTTCAATTAGATTTTTACTTACCGTATGAATTGCTTTTTGTACTAAGGTCTCTCGATCCAGAAAGGGTTCGATTTTGACCCCTTTGGGAAGTTGGGTTTCGATTTCCGTTATTCTGGCTTTAACTCGTTCAATCACTGAGGAGGAGTTTTCTCCTTTTATCATTAATACAATTCCTCCTACGGCTTCCTTTTTTCCATCTTTGGTTAAGGCTCCATAACGTAATAAGTGACCTTGGGAAACAGATGCAATGGCTTTAATGGGAACGGGTACTTCTCCTGATTTTTTAATTAAAATTTCTTTGATTTCCTCTACAGAGGTAACCTTCCCCATTCCCCGTAAATAATAAATTTGGTTGTCATTTTCGATGTATCCACCCCCTGTATTTTGATTTCCAGCAGATAGGGCTTGTCCTAATTCCTCCCAGGTAATCCCAAATTGAATCATCGCTTTAGGATCCGGGGATACCTGATACGTTTTAACAAATCCACCGAAGCTACTAACATCGGCTACGCCTTTAACGCCCAATAGTGCACGGCGTACTGTCCAATCTTGAAGCGTTCTTAAATTACTGGACGACCAAGTGGTATCTTCTGGATTTTCGGTTTCCAGAGTGTATTGAAAGATTTCTCCTAAACCGCTGGAAACCGGTGCCAGGAAAGGACTTCCAGCACTAGGAGGGATTTCTTCCCGAATCTCACTGAGCTTTTCGGCAATCCGTGTTCGCGCCCAATACACATCAATGGATTCATCAAACACTAAGGTTACTACAGATAATCCAAAGCGTGAGATAGATCGAATATCTTCTACTCCTTGAATGTTTTTTAGGCCGGATTCCAAAACAAAGCTGACCTGTTGTTCAACTTCTTCGGCAGCTAAATCAGGGCATACAGTGATTACTTGAACCTGATTATTAGTGATGTCAGGAACTGCATCTATGGGCAAGCGGTTGAATGCCCATATTCCGGCACCCACCCAGACAAACAGTGATATTACTATTACCAAACGATTATGGATACTGAATCCAATAATTCTATCTAACATAAATAATAAATTTGGTTATTAAATTAATTAGCATTCACTGCAAGTGAAGCTATACTATTGCCCTTAATCTTTTTTATAATGGGCAGGTAATGTGGAATTCAAAAAATTATCTAGGGGGGCGCAATAAAGTAGGAAGTTCTCTAAAATAAATACTAACCTCGGTTATTATTTTTATTTTTTGGATATAATTCGGAATCCAAATTTGAATTCCAAAATAAATGGGCATATTCAGGGAAGCAAATTCAGATAAATTAAACAAGGGCAAGGATTCATGTTCGGCATCTGCCGTGCTTTCCAAACTTGTATAATGAGAGGATAAAAAGTCAATAAATCCGTTCGTATCTCCGTGTTGGGTTTGGTGATGATGGTAATGTTCCCATAATAGTGGGATTTTCGCAAATTCCTGTGTTGCCATGCCAGGTAGCAATGAGGAAATGCTTACATATACTATCAAAAACCATTTTAGCAACCAAGACATAGGGGTTGTTTTTTGCTAGGTTAAAAGTATAGAATACACTGAATTTAAACTAATCCTTATTTCCACCGATTAAATATATTATTTAGGAGTTACCAATACTTCAATTTTTAAGGCAACCATTTTTTGAATAATATTATCTAAGCTTCCCCGATAGGTAATTCCCCAACGGGTTCTATCTATTTCAAATAAGGATTCGATTTTTACTCCAGTTTCAGAAAAGGTAAGCGTAGCCGGAAAACGAATAGGTTTGGTTTTTCCTTTTAAGGTAAGTTGGGCTTTTACTTCATGTGTAAATGAGGAATCTTTTTTTTCCATCACCGAGGTGATGATTAACTTACCTACTGGCCATTCTTCCGTTTCAAAAAAGTCTGAATCTTTTAAATGAGTTTCTAAATCTTCTTTATCCTTTCCCTCCAAATCTGAAACAGTTATAGAGTTCATATCCAGAAGCACTCTTCCTCCGGTAATTTTTTTCCCTTCGATCCAAATGTTTCCTTGTTTTATTTTTATATCCCCGGTATGTTGCCCATAAACTTTTGATGCAGTCCATTGGATGGTGCTCAGTTTAGGGTCAACCGCATATTTTTTTCCTGCTTCTACAGGATTCGGGTCTTCCGTTAATTCAGATTCAGGTTCATCTCCAACAGGAGGTTGGCAAGCCACCCCAAAGCAAAGCAAGGAGAACAATAGAAATAGGTGCCGATATTTATTCATCAATAATTTAAAAGCTGAATTGCTTTTTCCCTGAGTTTGGATTTAGGAAGAAATACATTTTCGAGGGCTGAACAAAATGGAACCGGAGTATCCATAGATCCTACTCTGAATATTGGGGCATCGAGATGTGTAAATAATTCTTCTGCCAAGGTAGCAGATACTTCGGCACCAAATCCGCAGGTCAATGTATCTTCATGTAAGACTAAACATTTGCCTGTCTTTTGAACAGAGGCAAATACAGTTTCCCGATCCCAAGGCAATAGCGTACGTAAATCTACAATTTCAATATCCCCTTGGTCCTTGAGTTCTTCCGCTAATTGCAAAGCCCAATGCACACCACTACCATACGTAATGATGGTCATATCTGATCCGGGTTTCACCACCTTGGCTTTCCCGATGGGTAAAACATAATATTCTTCTGGAACAAACCCTTCAATACTTCGGTAGAGTGCTTTATGTTCAAAAAAGATAATAGGGTTAGGCTCTAATAAAGAAGCGGTTAACAAGCCCTTTGCATCGTAGGGAGAGGAGGGATATACCACCTTAAGGCCAGGCACTTTCGTAAACCAAGCTTCATTACTTTGGGAGTGAAATGGTCCTGCTGCCACGCCCGCACCGGTTGGCATTCTCACCGTAACAGAGACAGATTGTCCCCAGCGGTAATGGGTCTTTGCTAGATTATTGACAATTTGATTAAATCCACAGGAAACAAAATCTGCAAACTGCATTTCTACCATAGATGCTCTTCCTCTGATAGACAATCCTAAAGCAGCGCCCAAAATTGCGGATTCACATAAAGGAGTATTACGCACTCTTTCCTTGCCAAATCTGGAGATAAACCCATCGGTAATTTTAAATACCCCTCCATATTCACCAATATCTTGTCCCATCAAAACAAGACCTGGGTCTTTTTCCATGGCTTGTCCCATCCCTTCAGAGATAGCATCTACCAAACGAATTGATCTATTTCCAGCATCTGGTTCAGTAGCGTTTTCCAGAACCTGGGGTACGGATGCATACACATCCTGTAGTTCTTCTTCAGGAACGGGTTGCACTTCGGGTTCAGCGAAGGTAAAATCAAGCGCTTGTTGAATTTGAGCTTTAAACTTCTCCCGTATTTCTCCAATTTGTTCAACCTTTAAGATTCCCTGTTCGGTTAACCAATTTTCATAGTTTTTGACAGGATCTTTTATCTCCCATTGTTCAAACAAAACTTTAGGTACGTACTTAGTTCCGGATGCTTCTTCATGCCCCCGCATTCTGAAAGTCATCGCCTCTAGAATTATAGGTTTCCGGTCTTTCCGCATTTTTTCAGCCAGGGAAAGAACAGTGGTATATACTTCTAAAATATTATTTCCATCTACCTGAATTCCTTCTATTCCATATCCAATTGCCTTATCAATAAACTGCTTGCAACGGAATTGTTCAGAGGAAGGAGTGGATAGCCCGTATCCATTATTTTCAATTAAAAAGATAACGGGAAGATCCCATACGGCAGCGGTATTAATGGCTTCATGAAAATCTCCTTCACTGGCACCTCCATCGCCTGAAAAGACCAGGGAAATCAGGTTGTCATGATCTAAATTGCTGGCTAAAGAAATTCCATCGGCAACTCCAAGCATAGCACCTAAGTGGGATATCATGCCAATGATTTTGTATTCTTGCGTACCGAAGTGAAAGGAGCGATCTCGTCCTTGGGTGAACCCATATTTTTTTCCTTGCCATTGGCAAAAAAGTTTTTTGAGTTCCACCTTTCTAGAAGTAAATACCCCTAAGCTTCTGTGCAGCGGCAATATATAATCGGAAGATTGCAAGGCTTCTGTAACGCCAACCGAAATTGCTTCCTGTCCAATTCCCGAAAACCATTTGCTGATTTTGTTTTGCCGAAGCAGGATTAGCATTTTTTCTTCTATCATTCGAGGCAACACTAATGCTTCATACAAATGAAGTAGTGCTTCGTCTGACAAATCTTTACGATCATACCTAATGGGTTGCAAGGTTTGAATCATAAGTTGGTGTAAAGTGAATCGTGGTTCATAAAAAGCTAAACACGTAAAAGTGCCGAATGGTTTTAGCTGGAAATTAAGATGAAATAAATGGGTTCAAGCCTTTTTAGAGTAAGCAATACGCTTAGTATCCAAATATATTCTCAAGGGATAACTCCGTTACGGGTCCGAATTTTTCCAAAGCTTTAAAATCAATTTTTTCTCTGGAACCTAAAACCAGTAATACTCTTGGGCGTTTCCCAAATGCTTGTTGATGAAACTGTGTAAGCTCACGGGTTGTCATTCCCCCTACTTGTTCGTAAACAAGTCTTCTCACATCGCGTTCTACTCCTCTTCTTCTTGCCGCTGCATGATTTAATAAAACCTGATTACGGATAATTCTTTCGGCAGCAATTCGATTAATAAGCGCATCTTGAGCAGATTTGAATAATACTTCTGAAACCGGTAGTTCAGTTAACAATTCATTCATAGCGGGTAATGCTTCTGGTAATTTATCCGCTTGTGTTCCCACATAGGCTAAAGACCAATAATTTTTGTCTTTTCTAGCGGGTGTTTGAAAGGCCGCAAAGGTGCTATATGCCAACGCCTTGGATTCTCTTATTGTTTGAAAAACAACGGAACCCATGCCACCTCCAAAGTATTCATTATACAACTGAATAATAGGGGTCATTTCAGCTGAATAAATTTCATTTGATTTACCCAACCATAGTAACTCTGCCTGAACCATATCAAAGTCAACAAACAGAACATGATTACGGCCCGGATCCTGAACATCAAAAGAGGTAGTAGGAGGAATGGGCCTAAGGGTCTGTGGAACTTTATGGTAGGTTTTTAAATCCGCAGTTAATAAATCTTTAGATAAAGGGCCATAGTATAAAACTCTATGTTCCATTGAGGTAAGATCACGTAACATTTGAGTTAATTGAGCGGGTTGAATTTGTCTCAACTCTGGTTCCAACAATATTTGGGTAAAAGGATTTCTATCTCCATATAATCCATAATTCTTTAGAGCCTCAAACATTATGGTTCTTTTATCTTGTTTTTGATCTTCCCTTTGTTTCAAAATACCTTCAACCATATTTTGATAGGCAACAGAATCAGGAACCGCTTGATTTAATAAGGTTTCTAACAAGAGTAATCCTTCTTTGAAAGAAGATTGCAACCCTTTTAAATACACATACATTTCTTCTTCGCCGGCCATTACGCCATATTCACACCCTAAGGCATAAAATGCTTTACTTATGGCTTCATTGCTAGCCTGAGGAGTACCCAAAAATTTAAGATACTCAACGGCAAGTGCCATGCGAGGTTGTTGAGCCTTTCCAATATCAAATAGATAGGTGAGATGAAATAAATCGTTCTCTTGATTTTTTAAATACTCTAAGGTATAAGGACCTACCTGAGTTTCTTCGATATCTCTGCGGTAATCTAAAAATACAGGAGAAATAATTCCTGCCCGCACATTTTGCATCTGTTCATGAAATCCTGATTTGTCGTCTCTATTTACTTCAACAGGTGTGATTTCAGGTTTTTCAACTTTTACAATATCGGTATCTTTTCCTACTTCTTTATAAATGGCAACATAGTTTTTTCCATAATATTTATTAGCCACACGAATGATATCTTCCTTTTTTAATAAGGATAATTTTTTTTCAAAATTTACATAATCTGCCCAGGTTTGGTTGCTGGTAAATATTTCTACAAACTGATGGGCACGCGCAGAATTATTTTCCATCATTTTAATCTGATCAACTTTATAATTATTTACAACGGCAGTCATTTGTTTATCTTCAAATTTTCCTTCTTTTAATTTTTGAATTTCAGCCAACACTAAATTTTTTACCTCTTCTAAAGTTTGACCTTCTCTCGGTTTTGCTTCGAATATTTCTGCTCCATAATCTGCAAGTCCATATAAATAAGAGGAAGCTTCTAATAGTTTTTGTTGATTCACTAAATTTAAATCTATTAGTCCAGCGGATTGATTGGATAATAATGCATCTATCATATATAATGCAGGATAATCTGCATGATGGACAGAGGGAAGACGATACCCAAGCGTAAGAAACTCAGCATCTGCTCCAACTACTTTTAGGGTAACAGGTTCAGTAATATTTTTTTCGGGTTGAAAAGTATAGGCTGGGGGTAGGGGTTTAGAAGGTAGTCTGCCTAAAGTTTCTTCAATCATTCGAATCGTGGAATCTGGAGCTAAATCCCCAGACAAACAAACCGCCATATTTCCAGGCACATAATATTTTTCTAAATATTCCTGAATTCTTTTTAAGGAAGGATTTTTTAAATGTTCCACAGTACCAATAGTAGTTTGGGTACCATAAGCATGTTGTTGAAACAAGGCACCTAACAAAGCTTCATATACTTTATTTGCATCGTCGTCCAGGGAAATATTTTTTTCTTCATAAACAGCTTCTAATTCAGTATGAAACAAGCGCATCACTGGTTTTCTAAATCTTTCGGCTTCAATTTTCAACCAAGCAGATAATTGATTCGCCGGGATACTATTCATATATACCGTTTGTTCAAAGGAAGTATAGGCATTGGTCATTTTGGCACCGATAGCACTCACCATTTTGTCATATTCATTAGCGATGGCCAATTTGGCTGCCAAGGCAGAAACTGAATCTATTTGGTGATAGATATGCTTTCTTTCCTCAGGTTTTTGAGTCTCATGATAGGTTTCATATAGAGATTCTATAACCGCTAATTGTTTTGCTTCCTGAGAATAATCTTTTGTTCCATATTGGTCAGTTCCTTTAAACAGCATGTGTTCTAGGTAATGCGCTAATCCAGTAGCCTCAGACGGATCATTTTTGCTACCCGCTTTAACCGCGATATAGGTCATAATGCTGGGTTCAGCCGTATTTACCGTTAGAAATACCTTTAATCCATTGGATAAGGTATAGATCCTAGTTTTCATAGGATCCCCAGGAACTGACTCATATTTTAAGGTTCCTCCAGTATTTATGGTTTTATTTGGGGTAGCAGGTTGTGCTACCAAAAGAATGGGGATAATACCCAACAAAAAGGCTATTCTTTTCATCGATTTGTTAAATAATTGTTAGGGGCTTTTATTTTTTCCCTAAATATCTGTAAAAATACATAACACCAGGCAACCTTTTGCACACGGTTAACATTTAGGCTTATATATCAGATGGAAAGTACACTTGTAATATCTGCGGATTTCTCCCTGCTGCCAGTCATTGAAGGCTGTCTGCGTCAGGAAGTTCGTAGCCAAAAAACACTGTACGATAAGTATAAAGGACAAATGTTTAGAATCGCCCTTCGATATGCAGATAATCGGGAAGATGCGGAAGATATTCTTCAGGAAGGATTTCTGAAGATTTTTAGAAGCATGCCGGACTGGAAACCCGTTGGAAGTTTTGAAGGGTGGATGAAAAAAATAATGGTAAACACCGCAATTGAAGCATTGCGCAGAAATAAAAAATTTTCATTGCATACTACTTTAGATTTTATCCCTCAAACGTCAGAAGATCTATCTGTTCTGGATACCTTAACTGGGGAAGAAATTCTGCAACAAATCATGAGCTTACCTCCTGGGTATCGAATGGTATTTAATCTGTTTGCCATTGAAGGGTTTTCCCATGCTGAAATTGCACAACAATTAAACATATCAGAAGGTACTTCCAAAAGTCAATATGCCAAAGCCCGTCGTCACCTTCAAATTTCCTGTGAAAAGTTTATGCACCCAACGCTATGAAAAATTCGCAAGATTGGAAGGATAAACTAGATTCAACTACCCCTCAACCTTCTGATAACGTATGGGGTCAATTGCAAATGGACTTGTCTGAAGATGTCTTTTTGAAAAAACTGAATTCCAAAATAGCGCAAATATCAGAGGAGCCTAGTTCAAAGGTTTGGGCATCTATACAACCTCAACTTACCCAAAAAGTTCAACCGCAAGGAAGAGGACTATTGTTTACGCTTATGGCTACCGCAGCCCTTTTGTGCATTGCCATTGGCGTGTGGTGGATTCAGCCTGAAACCGCTTCTGAACCCTCCTTGAGTAGTTCAAATATTCCCGCGCCAGTTTCGATTCCCAAAATATATTCTGATTCGATACATACTTCAGGAACTCAAAAAACATATGCTAATTCCTCTTCCGTTTCTTTGCCTGCTTCAAAATCTACTTTAGAAGAACTTAATAAATCAGAATCTGAAAACCCTCAAATTGTGGAAGTTTTAAAACCATTAGCGGAAAACAATCCATCCCAAATTATCCATGAGGAATTAATTCAGGTAGAAATTCCAGATGAGATTACTCAAAATAAAGCAGCATTAAATTTTTCAAAAGACACGTTAGAAAATAAGTTTGCAGTGGATCAAGGTAAATCTAAAATCCCGAATAAATCCACCCCTAAAATCGCCTCAATTGTAAACTTTGTTTTAACTAAGGTATTTAAATCCTCGCATACCAAACTCGCCATAGATTCTGGAATGAATTCAAAAAATCAACCCGTTTGGATTTGTCAATTTCAGAGTCCTTTGTTTGCATTGAAAGGCAATTTCCCTCAAAAATCTTTTACCCCTTAATTCTCACCTTTTAATAACATCCTATGAAAATCAATTTCCACGCTTATGCCAAAATTTTGTTGGCAATTGCATTGATGAGCACCTTTTCATTTTCAAGTGCACAATCCGATAACACCTCTGAACGAACTCGATTAGGAAAAGAACTCGAGGAACTAAAATCAGATTTTATAAAAGAAGTTACTACGCTTAAAAACAAGGCAGAGGCTTTACGTAAAGATGTGCCTGATTCTTTAGATCTGAATGCAAAAATTGCAAAATTTAAAATGCAAGTAGAAATGTTTCAAAATTCTACCAATGAGAAAATTCAACAATTGGAACAAAGGCTAAAAGCAGAAAGTAGATTTGAAACCTTTGAAAAAGATATGGAATTACAAGAAAATACTTTGTTAAAAGAATTAAATGAATTAACCGATGAATTAGCCTCCCTCGATGAAAGTAAGGATGATTTGGCAGAAGATAATTCTGAGAAAACAGATACTACTGAAATTCGATGGGGGAGTACCCGAATCGTAATTATTGATGATAAAAATAAAAAATCTACAGATATCTATAAAGATGGAGAAAAAATGAATTTTGGAGATAAAGAAAAAGACAAGGATAAATCTGTTGATGTTAAAATGTTTAGCTTGGCATTAGGATTAAATTCATTCATGTATAAATACGATTTTAATTTACCCGCTAAATACCAAGATCTAGATTTATTCCAAAGTCGTTCTTGGAATGTTAACTTAACATTAATTCAAGCTAAAATTAATATTATCCAACATCGCGTTAATTTAATTACAGGACTTGGGGTAGATTGGAACAATTATCGTTTTCGTAATTCTGTTTTGTTTTCTTCCCGAACGGATACCTTACGTTTGACCAGAGATACCCTGAGTTATGAAAAAAATAAATTAATGACCCAGAATTTAATTGGCCAATTAATGTTGGAAGTTGAAACTCGCCCGGATAAAAAAGAAAACACCTTTCACTTAGCAGGTGGCGTTTTTGGCGGGTTTTTACTCAATGCCCGCACGAAATTGGTAACTCAGGAGGATAAAAAAATTAAAACTGAAGATGATTTTCAATTAAATAATTTCCGTTATGGACTTTGTTTCCTGGCTGGATACGGTGACTTTAATCTGTATGTTAACTATACATTAAATGATATATTCCGCAAAGATTTAGGTCCACAAGTTCAAAATATTTCCTTCGGAATTAAATTTAGTGGAATTTAATCCATTTATCTTGATCACTATCCGAATATCCTAATTAATTTTTAATTGGATTGGTTTCCCTTCAATTTTACAGCATGAAAATTATACAATCATTTACCCCAAATTTATGAAAGCTATCCTTGGAATTTTATTCTTGTGTATGAGTTTAACGCCTGTTATGGCTAATCCTGGCACAGGTACTGCTCAACAAAGAATTCAAGTTTCTCAAATCCTTCCTGTATTTACACAACTGCAGGTTTCGGGAAATATTAAGGTTTATTTACATTCCGGAAATACCACCCAAGTGGAAGCCGAAATTCCAGAACATTTGAGAGAATTTTTTGAAATGGAAGTAAAAGAAGGTGTTTTATTTTTAACCTTAAATAAATCAGTAAATCGTTTTGATATGCCGGTTGTTAATTTGACTTTATCAGAATTAAATTCAATTACTGCGGATGGGAATTATTTTATTCGATGTGAAGAAAAATTAAAAACAAATCGGATGAATATTCATTTAAAAGGAGAAGGATTATTGAATTTATGGTTGGAAACGCAAGATTTAAAAGTTGAATTAAATCAATTTGCAGTTGCCGCAATCAAAGGTCAGTCTCAAGAAGCAGTGATTTATGGAAGCCAATCTGCGCAATGGAGAGGACAAGGGTTAAGTGCTGAAAAATTATTTACTTCTGTTTCCGATAATAGTCAGGCGATTGTAAATGCCTCCAGAGAAGGTATTTTATTAGCAGAAAATTCTGGTAAAATTGAATACTGTGGTGCTGGATTATTTAAATCTTTTACCTGGGGAAATGGATCTGTAGTTCAGATACCTACTATACAATAATCAATAATAAATACCTATCAATAAAGGTTGGGCTAATCCCCGGCCTTTTTTGTTTAACTTATTTTGGGGATGTGTTATTCCTAAAATAGGATATAACACATAATCCCTTTCCTTCCCTACCTTTGCAGTATGAAAGCATTTCGACAACAAGTATTGACTGAACTCATGTTATACACCAGGAGTGTAGGTTCTCTCGCTTGGTCATTTATATTCCCCATTTTTGTAATATTCTCGCTTGGTTTTTATTTCTCTGGGGATGGAAATCCTGTGAAGATATTCATTGGATTGTCGGATGAGGATGATCATTTGGCTGCCTGGCAATTATATGGGTATTTACAATTGGAACCTCAACAGTTTGAAGTATATAAGGGATCTAAAACGCAAATAGATTCTTTGTTAAAGGCAGGACATTTTACCGCAGCAGTATATATTCCTCCCGGATTTACAGCCTCCACCGCCACACAACAAGGCAAGGTTACTATTGAGTACAATGCTTACATGGTCTCTCAAATCCCTTTGGTTAAACAATTTTTAGAGAAATCAATTTTAAGATTAAATCAAGATTATCAACACGAACAGCCTGCCATTGCTTGGGAGGAAAAAACAATTTCTTCAGACGAAAATACAGGCTCTTATCTTGATTTTCTAATTCCAGGTATGATTGGATTACAAGTAATGAGCGCGTCTTTATGGGGAGTAGGATTTTTATTAATTAGCTACCGGGAGAAAGGAAATCTAAAGCAATTAGCCCTAACGCCCATGCGGAAATCTGTATTTATCTCTGCATTTATCGTAAGTAGATTTTTATTTCAAATGCTTCAGGTAGTTTTTATTTTGGTTTGTTCCTTTTTGGTCTTTCCGGTTCACATGAAAGGAGATTGGTTCTCCTTTATGCTCGTAGTTTCTTTGGGTTCTCTGGTATTTATGTCAATCGGTTTTTTAATCGCTTCTTTGGCAGATACAGTGGAGTTAGCTATTGGAATCAATAACATCCTGTTTTTCTTGATGATTGGATTAAGTGGCGTATTTTTCTCCGTAGAGAATTTACCCTCATGGGCACAGGCGATAACTCAATTATTTCCATTAACCCATTTTATTCAAGCCTTGCGTGGAATATTTAATGAAGGAGAACCCATCTGGCACTTAGGAAAACCCCTCCTAGTTTTAACCGGATGGTTGGCTTTAGGATTTTTCTTAAGTGTAAAAAGATTTAAATGGTATTGAATAATAATAATTTACAGAAACTCATTCGGTTTTTGGAAAATAAATAAATAGAAACTACTTGTATTCTTAACAAAATAATCACACTTTTGTAACGGGTTTTTGATTATTTTCATAATTAAGGGCGGAACAACTAAGAAATTGGTGTTCCGCTTTTTTTATTTCTCATTAGGAGTATCTCCCTCATCCCCTTCTTCTTCTTCTGATTTTGATTCTGATTTTACTTGTGGTGAACTTCCGTCTAATAAACTGATGGCTTTTTCATTGGATATGCTCATCGAAGCCTTACCATTATTATCTCTTACCATTCCAGTAACACAGATTTGTTTGTTTAACAGTAATTTCTCGGGTTCATAGGAGAAATTTACCCGATCCGTTTTCCAAACAGAAATGGAAAATATATCATTTGGAAACCTGCGGTCCAAGTTCATAAATGTATTTCCAGATTTCTCTACATACTTGGCATCTACCACAGTTCCACAAATCGTAGCTTTTGCCCCTATCTGATATTTTGCCTGTACCGTATTGAATTTACCTTTAGGAAGACTTAAAGCTGGGATGGGTTCTGTTTCTCCTTTTTCTTTTTCACTTTTCCAATATTCAACATTAAAGCGGCTTTCCACTTCCGCTTCCATCTTATCCTCCAATGCAGGAAAAAAATCCAAGTGCGTTAATTTCTCAACACTATCCAAAGTAACCGCATACGAAAAAGTAGGATATTCATTTTTTCCATTTACCATCACAAAACCAATGGCTTGGGGAGGAACAGTTTGTAGATCTAAAGCTACTTTGTAATAATAAACTGGTACAGATACTTGACTCGGTCCAATTCTCGGAAGTCCCGGAGTGATAACCGGCCCAGTAACCACAAAAATAGGATGCCCAGTAGCAATCACATGATATCGAAGTTTATCTTCCAACATCGCCCAGGATTCCCGATTTAATTCAGGCTTCTGGGGTGACATGTTAGAATAATAATAAGATTCACTTAACGCTTTTCTAGACCACCTGAAATCCGCTGATGGAGCTAAATGTCCTCTATCATATCCGCTATTCCAATAGTCAGCTTTCTGGGCAGTTCCCGTAGTAACTAAACTATCTTCCCTAAAATCATTTGTTCTACTTACCCCGCCTTTACTTACATCAGGGTGAATGATATGGGCTACCCATTGCGCTTGTTCCTGACTTTCATCATATCCAAAAATCATAGCCACATGTTTAACAATGGCTAACGATGCCGGACCAGAAGGGATACCCGTGGTCTCTAATGCTTTTAGCAGTGCACTTAACTTTTGGGTTTCTAATTGTTCTCCTATTTTTATCTTGATCTGATTTAGGCTATCCAACCTTTTTTCTAACACTTGTATCTCAGGAGAATCAAGGGTTTGGCCACATAAAATTTGGGGAACTCCTATGGTAAATCCAATGAGTAAAAATGGAATCCAATAAATTAAATAAATAAGGTTATTCTTCATATTCAAAATTGCAATCAGGTAATTGAGTTTGCCAGTATTTTCTCCGCGAAACAGGAATAGAATTTTTCATTAAAAAAACTTTTTTCAAGGATTTTATTTTTTCAAATCCAGGAGGTAAATCTTTTAAATGACAGGCAGTAATACTTAAGGCGGTTAATTCAGATAATTGAACTAGGGCAGGAATTCCTAAATCTAACCGAATCTTGGGATTATCTGATAAATCTAATACCGTAAGATGCCGCAACAAAGCAATGTATTTAGGCAAGGTATCAATGTGACATCCACTTATAACCAATGCTCTAAGTTTAGGAAGGGTTCTTAATGTTTTAAAGGTTTGATTTAAATCTATATCTGGATTATCATCTAACCATAGTATTTCTAAATCTTGCAACTTGGAAATGGAAGTCGGAATAGTTTTTATTTTTTGATGCGATAAATTCAAAAAGGTAACTTTTTCTGTGGAAGATAATGCCTTTTCTAACGACGTAAATTCTTCTACTTTAAACCACCAAAAGGCTAAGTATAATACCCCTAAAAATAATGCACCAAGTAAAATGGATCTGAACATCTCTGCAAAAGTAAGTTTTACTCTTTAGCTATTACCTGTTTTTTATGTCAATTATCACTTTTAAAAATTAAATTCCGGTACTATAAAGAAAATTGAACACCCTTTATGCACCATTCACATTAGTAAAATAAAATGCTCAACCTTCATTTGTGTATTTTTGAAATATAATTAGTTGAGAATTCACAGTTTGGATAAAGGCATTGAGAAATAATTTATTTAGAAGACACGATTTGTGCTGGAGCCTTTTGCTTTTCAAGGGAAGGTTTCTCTTTACCTTATTGCTTTGCGTGGGGTTTTATAGCATCAGCATGCGTGAAACAAAAGCCCAATGTGCAGGGTTTGGAGTAACCACTACTTCTACCGCTATTTCTTGTTTTGGGGGGATGGATGGATCTATTACTGCCATTCCCGTGAATGGTACCGCGCCTTTTACCTATTCTTGGAGTACAAATCCTATTCAAACAACTGCAACGCTTACTGGGTTGCCTTCTGGTTCCTACACCATTACACTTTCTGATGGTAACGGATGTTCCTCAAATGCGCAAGGTGTGGTTTCAGCTCCTCCTGCCTTTTTGCATACTTCCTCGTTTAGTGCAGTTACCTGCAATGGAGGAACCAATGGTTCTGCTACGGTTAACATTTCTGGAGGAACTCAGCCTTATTCCTACTCATGGAATACCTTACCTGCGCAAACTACTACCACAGCAACTGGGTTATCAGCTGGGTCATGGCAAGTGTCTGTAACCGATAATTTAGGATGTCCTTATAATGCAATTGTTTCTGTTTCCCAACCTCCATCCTTAGCGGTTTCCTTTACCCAAACCCCTGTTTCATGCTTGGGAAATTCCGATGGTTCCTTACTCGCACAGGCAACAGGCGGTACCCCAGCATATTCGTATTCTTGGAATACGCTACCTATTCAAGTAACCCAACAGGCAACCGCATTAACACAAGGCACATGGACAGTGACCGTTACAGATCAAGCTGGTTGTACCTTTTCAAACTCCGCCATAGTTTTTGTGAATGCTCCAGTTTTAATTAACATCCTTCCCAACGCTGTAAATTGTAATGGCCAAAATAATGGTTCTGCAATCAGTCAGGTTTCGGGAGGAACTCCTCCCTATGCTTATTCTTGGAATACTTTGCCAGTTCAAAATACCCAACAGGCTACAAGTTTATCCGCTGGAACTTGGCAAGTTTCGGTAACGGATGCAAGAGGATGTGCTGCTATTCAAACCGTTCTTATTTCGGAACCACCGGCATTATCTGTTACCACCACGGCTGCCGATGTAACTTGTTTTGGTCAATCGAATGGGGCCGCTATTTGTGCTGGGTCTGGAGGGGTAACCCCTTATCAATTTCAATGGAATACCTCTCCAGTATCTACTACTGCAACCATTACTGGATTACCAGTCGGTTTATACACCATTACCTTAATCGACAATAATGGCTGTCAAACTATAAATCAAGCAGTAATCAGAGAACCTCAACCCTTAAGTGTACAAACTACTTATACCATGACCCCTTGTTTTGGGGGAAGTACAGGTTCAGTTTCTGCACAGGTTTCAGGGGGAATCTCTCCCTATACCTATTTATGGAATACAGGTCAAACTACTTCCACCTTAATTAACTTATCTACCGGAAATTATTCAGTTCAAATATTGGATGCCAACAATTGTGCTACAACAGGATCTGTATTTTTACCCCAACCCGCTCAGCTGCAAGTGCAAGTGAATGGAACAAATCTTACTTGTATTAATCCTCCTCAAAATGGCACCGCATGGGCTTCTGCAGTTGGAGGGACTCTTCCTTATGCATACGCATGGACAGGTGGCGCAACTCCAACTCAGGCGTATAATACGGGTTTTGCAGCAGGCACATGGGGAGTTCAAGTAACCGATGGCAATGGTTGCTCTGCTCAAGGTAGTATTGTATTAAATGCACCTCCATTACCCCAAGCTATCACAGGATCAGATACTTTTTTTTGTGAAGGCAGTGGAGGAGTACCCATCAATGGACAGGCGAGTGGGGGCGTACCTCCCTATACTTATTCCTGGTCACCGAATAATGGAAGTTTAAGCAATGCCTTTGTGCCTAACCCTTTCGCAAATCCGGATAGTATCACGGTTTATCAATTACAAGTGATTGACGCCGCAGGATGCCGTAGTATTCCTGCTCCCCTTACAGTTACCGTTTATGATTTACCTGTAGTAGATGCCGGACCCGATGAACCCTATTGTGCCCAAGGTCCTGCAGTTTTTATCAGTGGACAAATTCTCAATCCCATTCCAGGAGGTTATTCGATTCAATGGACTCCCTCCTCCGGACTTTATTGTGATACCTGTTTATTAACCTATGCAAATCCAGGAGTAACCACAATTTATACCTTAAGAGTTACCCATAATTTAAGTGGATGCAGAAGTGATAGTACAACCTTAGGAACCCAAAGTACTTTGATTGTAAATGTTAAACCCCGACCGATTGCATATGCAGGTCCTGACACTTCCGTTTGTCAAGGAGCACCTGGAACCATTTGCGGTACAGCGACAGGAGCAGGTCCTTTATATACTTGGGCTTGGAGTCCCTCTCAATTCTTGAGTGATAGCTCACTCCAATGTCCTGGAGTACAACCGCAACATACTATGGTTTATTTTTTGGTTGTTACCAGCGATGGATGTGAAAGTGTTGCGGATAGTGTGATGGTCTCTGTGATACCTGCTCCAGTGGTGGATGCAGGAAATGTTAAAAATGTTTGTTTAGGAGATAGTATTCAATTAGATGGACAAACCCAACAAATGGGCACCCAATCATATCACTGGACACCGGGAATTAGTTTAAATGATAGCACAATACTTCAACCTATTGCTGCACCTGGGCTTACCACCACTTATTATATTCAGGCAACCTTATCAGGTTGTGCTGGGCAAATTGATAGTGTAACGGTTTTGGTGCATCCTCGACCAATGGTAAATGCAGGATTAGATACGGTTTTATGTGATTCAACCATAGGGTATGTGTTGCAAGGAAATTATACTGGAGGTGGAACTCCTGCTTGGATTTCTTGGAGCCCATTTTACCAATTATCCGCAGTGAATGTGCTTCACCCAGTTGCCACACCAGGTAAATCCACGGTTTATAAAATGACGGTCACCAGCGGAACATTTCCTACCCAATGTAGTAGCTCGGATAGTGTTTTGATTACCGTTCTTCCACCCTTAAATCTGCAGGTTTCTCAAGATACCAATGTGATTTGTTTTGGAGATAGTATTCAGTTGAATGCCTCAGGTGGTAATGGAAGTGCTACCTTTTCTTGGACACCCTCCTCTGGATTGTCCGACCCATTAGGGGCTGCTCCTATGGCTGCTCCTGTAAATACAACTTCTTATGTAGTACAAATCAGCGAAGGACAATGTCTTGATCGTGATACCTTACGTTTGCAAGTACATCCTCAACTCAACGCAGCTTTTACTTTGACGCAACCCTCTGGATGTGCTCCGCATCAAGTGGATTTCTTAAATCGATCTTTAGGTGGATTAATTTATAATTGGAATTACGGAGATGGTACCCCAGAAAGTAATAATCTTCAGGAACCTCATATCTATAATAATCCAGGAACTTATCCAGTTCGATTAATTTTAATCGGTATCGGAGGATGTCGAGATACTGCTTATAGTCCAGTTCCGGTCAGTATTCAACCTGAGTTTGTTCCTCAAGTAGAAATGAATCCTACCGCTCCCATAGAATTATTTTTACCCGGCGGAAAGGTTAATGTTAAAGAAGTAAATCCTAGAAGTAGAGAGTGGGTATGGAATTTTGGAGATGGAAATCAAAGTCACCAATCTGTAGAAAACTATACCTACAAACAGGCAGGGGAGTACCAAATTCAGTTGACGATAAAAGATAGCGCTGGATGTCAAGCGAATTGGATGAGTGGCCCAATTATCATTAAAACCCCAGACCTCTTTTGGCCTAATGTTTTTACGCCTAATGGAGATGGAATCGGTGATTTCTTTTTAACAGACTATCAAGGAAATGAAACCTTCTGGATACAAATCTTTGATCGCTGGGGCGTTGTGGTATTTGAATCCCGAAATGTACATCAAGGATGGAATGGACAGGATTTAAATGGACAAGTTTGTGCGGATGGGGTGTATCTATTTACCCTACAAGTCGGACAAAGAAATTTTTCAGGCTCTATTAGCTTGGTCAGATAATAACCTAAATTATAATCTTATTTATAATCCTATTTATAATCCTATTTATAATATATACCAACTATAATAGTTAGTATATGTTATTGTTAAGATTTATTTTTCATCAACTCAGCAAACTTCTGATGAAATACGGGAATGGTTTCAATTCCTTTATAATAATTAAACAAACCATAACTCTCATTCGGGGAGTGTAAAGCATCCATATCTAAGCCGAATCCCATTAAAACCGTTTTTACTTTTAATTCCTTCTCAAATAAGGCTACGATAGGTATAGATCCTCCCCCACGAGTAGGGATTGGCTTTTTACCAAAGGTTTCTTCCATAGCTAAGCTTGCTGCTTGGAAAGGAATAGAAGTTGTTGGTGTCAACACAGGTTCCCCACCATGATGCGGGCGAACCTCAACAGTTATGCCTGCTGGAGCTAAGCGCTTAAAATGATCTGAAAATAATTTTGTAATACTTTCTGAAGTTTGATTTGGAACCAAACGCATAGAGATTTTTGCATAAGCCTTAGAAGGTAAAACAGTTTTTGCGCCTTCTCCAATATATCCTCCCCAGATACCATTCACTTCTAACGTAGGGCGAATACCTGTTCTTTCTAAGGTACTATATCCCTTTTCTCCCCATACTCCTGATATTCCTAAATCCTTTTCATATTCATCCAAACTAAATGGGGTTAAGGCCATGGCAGCTCGGTCCTCTGCACTAACAATGGCAACATCATCATAAAATCCGGGAATGGTAATATGATTGTTTTCATCATGTAAGGCAGCAATCATTTTCGCCAATTGATTTATAGGATTAGCCACCGCACCTCCATACACTCCAGAATGAAGGTCACGATTAGGTCCAGTAACTTCTACCTCAACATAGCTTAATCCTCTCAATCCTACATCAATAGAAGGGATATCATTTCCAACCATACTGGTGTCTGAAATTAATACCACATCAGCAGATAATCTTTCGCGATTGGCAGTACAAAAAGTTCCCAGATTTTTAGAACCTACTTCCTCTTCCCCCTCAATCATAAATTTAACATTACAGGCTAAGGATTTAGTTTGCATCATCGCTTCAAAGGCTTTTATATGCATATACATTTGCCCTTTATCATCACAAGCACCTCGTGCATAAATCCTTTCATTTCGGATTTCTGGCTCAAAAGGAGGACTGATCCATAACTCATCTGGAACGGAGGGCTGAACATCATAATGTCCGTAAACCAATATGGTAGGTAGGGATGGGTCAATAATTTTATCCCCATAAACAATAGGATATCCTTCCGTTTTGCAAATTTCAACGTGCTCCGCACCCGCAGCAGTAAGTTTATCAGCCACAAATTGAGCTGCTTTATGCACTGAATCCGAAAAGTTTGGATCTGCGCTAATCGAAGGGATTCTCAATAAATCAAGGAGTTCTGATAAAAATCTGTCTTGGTTGGCAGTTAAATATTGGGTCGTGGGTCGCATCGTTAGATTTTAGAAATGATAACCTAAAGGTAATAACTATACGATTTCAATCTATCATTCTTTACTTTCTGTAATTACTTATACTATTCCAAACATGGTATCGTACTGAATCCTGTATCTTTGTAGCTAATGATATTTCTTTCCTCTTGGGTTTTATGGGCTGGCCTTGCATTGGCTATCCCTATTATCATTCACCTGTTTAATTTTAGAAAGCCCAAACGACTGCTTTTTAGTAACGTAGCATTTGTACGGGAAATCAATCGGTCGGTGCTTCGGCGGGTTCGCCTCCAACATTGGTTGTTGCTTGCAAGCCGAATACTTACCCTATTGGCCTTGGTTTTATTATTCGCCGGTCCCATTTGGTCTCGCCAAAATGCAGAAATGAATGCAGGGGCTAAATCAGTCCTTATCCTCATTGATAACAGCCCTAGCATGCAAATGGCAGATGAAAAGGGTGTCTTTTTGTGGCAAGCTCAAAAGATGGCTCAAGTCATCATCTCTCAGGCAGGTAGCCAAGATGAGTTTCTTGTGTTACCTACTTCCGAGTTAAGACCTGCACAACCTTTTCAACGAGGACCGGAAGCTAATGCAAGACTTCAACAAATTCAAGGTTCTCCCGCTGGGGTATCATTATCCCAAGTTATTAAATCGGCTTCCCGACTCCTCGAAAAAGCTGTGATGCCGGATAAGGTAATTTATTTTATTTCTGATTTTCAGTCTCAGCCTGTTTTGGGAGATAGTCTAATAGATCCCTCTTCAGAAATTCCCTTTCGTTTAGTTTGCCTTCCCATCCAAGGAAATCATGAAGGAAATCTCTTCCTGCATACCTTATCCTTACCTGATCCTGTAATGGATCCAGACCAATCTGTAATGCTGCAAACTGAAATTTTCAATCAAAGCGAAACGCTTAAGGAAAAAGTAAATGTCAATCTCCACTTGGAAGGTAAATCCGCAGGAAGTTTGTTGGTAGACATACCCCCACAATCCTCCCAAACGCTAAACATTCCCTTGAATATAAAATCGATTACCCCTTCACCTTCAGGTTGGTACAGTGGATACCTAGAAGTTGAAGATGCATTAAATGCCTTTGATAACCGAAGATACTTTAGTTTACATATGCCAGATACCTCTGAAATTCTGGTGGTGGAAGGGGAGAATACTGATCAACAATATCTTCAGCGATTATTTAAAAAAGTATTCCTTCAATATAAATTTAAGTTTGTTCCAGAAAATAAATGGGCGGATGAGAACCCAGATAAATATCCAGCAATAATCTTGTCAGGAGTAAACAAGCTAACGGGAGGAATGCCCAATCGTTTATTACAATACTTAACATCAGGTGGAAATGTACTCGTTTTTATGAGTGCAAAAGCTGAAGTTTCAGGTTGGAACGGGTGGCTTACCGCAACAGGTGCAGGTTCATTGTCAGCCTCCCAATCTCTTTCTCCCCCTCAACAAATAAAGAAAATAGAAACTTCGAATCCTTTGTTTGATAAGGTGTTTCAAGAAAAATCTAAGGGAATTCTGGAAGGACCTTTAGTCTATAGAAGGTTCCCCTTAACTCCAGCGCCTAACTTGATTCCCATTATTCAGTTTTCTGACGGACTTCCTTTATTAGGGGAGTTGAGTTACCAAAAGGGAAGATTGTTGCTGTTTACAATCTTTCCTGATGGGAATGATAGTGACCTTCCTTTAAAAACATTGTTCCCTCCTTTGATGTATAAAGCCTTGTTACGACTTACACATACTTCAACCGAGGAGTTAAGTTTTGTTTCAAATCCTGGACTTCGGTTACCCCTTAGAACTCCCGATCCAGATATAGTTACTTTGCAACCCCTGCCTACTGGAGAAAAAATTATTCCAGAGCAATTTGCCCGTAATGGCGAAATTTCTCTCACCTTTTCTCAATTGTCTCCTACTCCTGGAAATTATCAGGTGTTACAGGAAAATCGGTATCTGAAAAATATTTCTGTTAATCTGGAAGAGAAAGAATCCTTTTTGTCTTTTTCATCCCCTCAGGAAATTCAAAGCAAACTCTCGGGTCTTTCAAACCCCAGTCAATATTCAGTTTTAGATACTCAGCTCGAACAATTATCCAATGACCTGGCTGCTGAATCAGCAGGTTATCCGGTTTGGAAAATCTTCCTTTGGATAGCCATCTTTGGTTTAGCCCTAGAATGTTATCTTATGTTTCGTTCTCAACATCAAATTAAATCTGAGTGAAGATGGAGAATTCTATCTTATTTAAAAATATCCATTTCTTAAGACCCGGGCATCCTTGCCATAATCAAGTATGTGATCTTTTAGTGGTAGATAATAAGATTATAGATTGGGGAAATGGGCTAGATAATCCAACGGGCGGTAAGATATGGGAGGGTAATGTAGAGGAAGAAGATGTTTATTTATCTCCGGGTTGGATGGATTTATTTTCTACCATCTGTGATCCGGGGTATGAATGGAAGGAGTCGTTGAAAGGCTGGGCTTCCGCCGCTGAGGCCGGAGGTTTTACTAGGGCTCAAGCTTTTCCATACACGCATCCTACATTGGATTCCGGAAATGCCTTGCAAGCCTTCTCTCAATCTTCAGCCAAACTTCCCCTTTGGATACATTGGGCGCCCGCTTTGTTCTTGAATACCCAAGAAGTTCAATTGACTGAAGCCTTTGATTTATCTCGATTTGGAGTAACCCATTTTATGGGTTCCCTACATCAGAAAATTAGCACCCCTAACTTAAGGCTTGCCTTGGAGTACATTAATCCCTTAAAAGGAAAAGCGTGGCTTCGGCCTATGGATGTCGAATTTTTACAATTAGGGCAAATCCATGAGGGCACAATTTCTTTAAAAACCGGATTAACGGGTATTCCTGAAATATCTGAAACTTTAGTGATTCAAAAATATATTGCTCTATCAGAATTAACGGGTACTCCCATTCATTTGCTGGGAATCAGCACAGCCAAAGGGATTACCCTGCTGAACCAAGCGAGACAAAATGGAATTCCGGTTACGGCAAGTGCGAGCATCTTAAATTTAATCTGGTCTGAAGAAAGTCTGGAGAATTATGATGCTCATTTAAAGGTAATTCCTCCCTTACGTCCAAAAGAAGATGTGGTTGCTTTACAAGAAGCAGTAAGGAAGCAGGAAATTTTAATCCACTCTGGGCATTTTCCTTGTACAGTAGAAGAGAAAAATGTGGAGTTTCCGAAAGCGGAATTTGGCGCGGCTACCTTACGTTGTGCAGCACAGCTTACCTGGTCTTGTCTTATGGATTCAGGAAAAATAACCATTGACCAATGGGTAAACCTTATGAGTGACCAACCCAGGGCAGAACTTGGCTTAAACCCTATTACTCTCGAAAAAAATTCTTCCGCTGAACTTACATTGTTTAAGGTTCATAAAAAACCGATTCCAATTGAATGCTCCCCAGGTCCAGGGGAAGCAAAAAATTATCCTCAAACACTTCCTAACTCAAGTCTTCAAATATTGTTTACCTTAAAAGGTTACAGCTAATATTTAGTTAACAATAGCTTAACTCATAAATAATTCAATCAACGTAGATTTGTCATTATGACAGTTAGGCTGATTGGGTGGAGTATAGTTTTTTTCTTGTTGGGATGCGGACAAAAAAATCAGGCCGACCAATACCGGGTTAAAATCAAAGGAAGTGATACTCTGTTGCCTTTATCTCAATTGTTTGCTGAAGAACTTTCTATAAAATCTCCTGAGCTGGAAGTATCAGTGATAGGAGGAGGAACTGGGGTAGGAATAATTTCTTTGGTCAGTGGAACCTCAGATATTGCAATGGCTTCCCGAAAATTATCCTTAAAAGAAAAAATGATGTTAACGGATGCTAATGTTCCAATAACTGAAAAAGTAGTTGCATTGGATGCGTTGGCCTTAATTGTTCATCCTGATAATCCTATCCAACAACTTACTCGTGAACAAGTTGAAGCTATTTATACCGGAAAAATTACACGATGGTCCCAGGTCGGAGGACAAGATATTCCAATTGTGGCGTATTCCAGAGAATCTAGTTCTGGTACCCATGAGTTTTTTAAATCCAGTTTATTACATCACAAAGAATTCGATCCCTCTGTTTTGATGATGCCAGCGACCGGTGCTATTATGCAATCAGTGCAGCAAACTTCAGGAGCAATTGGATATGTAGGCATTGCCTATCTTTCCCCTCAAGTTAGGGCTTTATCCCTGTCCTGGGATCAAGGCGAAACCTTTATTCAACCCAATGCCACCACAGTGTGCCAAGGAATCTATCCCTTTGTTCGACCTTTGCAATATTATTTTAGATCCGACAAACTTACCCCAGCTTTAAAGTTTTTCTTGAACTATTTGGATAAACCCTCTACCCATCAATTAATCCAATCCTCAGGTTTTATTCCGATTTCAGCAACAGCAGATTCTACTTCCAACTATTCTGCCGATTGTCTATGAAAAAACCTGGAGAAATGTTGTTGGAACTGCTCATCCGAATCTTAGGATGGTCATCCTCCTTGATCGTAATACTCATTGTATTATTCTTATTTAGAGAAGGTTTAGGATTATTTTCTGCTAGTGTGTTGACTGAAAGACATGTGTTGATCGTGAATCCTGATAACCCAATACGAGAGTGGGATGCCAATAAAATTCATAAAGTGACCCGGGAGGAAGTTACAAATTGGAAGGATTTAGGATGGAAAAATATTCCCATTCAAGTGCTTACAACCGGAAATCTTGAACAGTTTATTCCGGAGGCACAAGGAGATAATGTACTAGATATTTTACCCCATCGGATTGATTCTTTGTTCAACAATAATCCAGGTTTAATTGGCTTTATTCCAGAACGATACGCCCCTCCAGGATATGTTCCAGTGGAAACGGGCAACTTGTCTGTAAAAGATTTCTTTTTAGGTACCCGTTGGTATCCAACTTCTGATCCGGCTCCTGAATTTGGAGCGCTTCCCATTATTCTGGGAAGTCTTTGGGTAACCTTAGGCGCCGTGCTTTTTGCTTTGCCCCTAGGTTTAGCTACTGCAATCTATATGGCCGAAATTGCAAACAAGCGTATAGCCTCTATCTTAAAGCCTATTGTAGAATTAATGGCTGGAATTCCCTCTGTGGTTTTTGGATTTTTTGGCTTAGTGGTAATTGTTCCGTTGATTAAAGAAATGTTTGGTCTTGCAGTGGGTGAAACCGCCTTGGCAGGAAGTATTTTGTTAGGAATTATTGCACTACCCACAGTCATTACCATTGCAGAAGATGCAATTCGATCTACTCCCTACGCCTTAAAAGAAGCTAGTTTGGGAATGGGCGCAACGCATTGGCAAACCTTGGTTCGGGTAATTATTCCTGCATCTTTTAGTGGAATATCGGCTGCGGTAATTTTAGGCGTTGGTCGTGCAATTGGTGAAACGATGGCAGTATTGATGGTTACAGGTAATGCCGCTGTTATTCCGCATACGTTTTTATCTCCCGTAAGAACTTTACCTGCTACCATCGCAGCTGAATTAGGGGAAGCTCCTGTCGGAGGAACACATTATCGCGCTTTATTCCTCGTCGCTTGTGTTTTATTTCTGTTGTCCCTAGGAATTAATCTTATCGTAAACTGGATACAATTTAAAGCAAAGCAAAAAGAGGCCTGATAGGATTATGATCTCTCCCATTCAAATTCAAAAAATAGCATTTTTTCTCATCCGCTTAATGGCGGCTACAGTAGTTTTGATTTTATTGACCTTATTGATTTTTCTAATCTACAAAGGCATCGGTGTTATTTCTTGGGAATTTTTAACCGCTATGCCTAAAGCAGGAATGACAGCAGGGGGCATCTTACCGGCTATCGTTGGAACGCTAATCTTAACCCTCCTAGGAATTAGTATCGCAATGCCGGTTGGACTTGGCGCTGCAATTTATTTAGCCGAGTTTGCCAAAAATGACTGGAAGTATAAATTTATTCTACTCATGACCAATAATCTGGCAGGAATCCCATCTATCGTTTTTGGGTTGTTTGGAATGGCACTTTTTGTTCAAGGCCTGGGAATGGGAGATTCTATATTAGCTGGTGCTTGTACCTTGGCTTTAGTTGTTTTACCCGTTATCATCAGAACTAGTGAAGAAGCACTTAAGGCCGTGCCCAAAGAACTTAAATTGGCAAGCATAGGACTAGGCGCTACACGTATGCAAACTTTATTTAAAGTATTGTTGCCCGTCGCAGCCCCGAGAGTGCTTACAGGTTTGATTTTATCCATGGGTAGAATATCAGGGGAAACTGCTCCTATCTTGTTTACCGTTGCAGCTTATTTTCTACCTCGCCTCCCAACTTCCATCTTTGATCAAGTTATGGCTTTGCCCTATCACCTTTATGTGATTTCCACCAGCGGTACCAATATTGACGAATCTCGTCCTATGGCTTATGGTACTGCATTGGTTCTGATGGCACTGGTTTGTATTCTCAATATAATTGCCTTCATGGCCAGAAGATATTTTACTCGAAAGTCTCCCCAAAAATAAATTTTTATGTATACCCTTGAAGCCAAAAATGTAAATCTTTTCTATGGCTCTTTTCAAGCCTTGAAAGGAGTGAACATGGGGATTGACCGGAAGCAGGTAACCGCATTTATCGGCCCCTCAGGATGTGGAAAATCAACCTTCCTCCGCCTGTTTAACCGAATGAATGACCTCATCGAAAATGTAAAAATTGAAGGGGAATTGTTATTGGACGGACAAAATATTTATGACCCTAAAGCCGATGTCATCAGCCTTAGAAGAAGGGTAGGGATGGTATTCCAAAAACCTAATCCATTTCCAAAAACTATTTTTGAAAACGTTGCCTACGGATTAAGAATAACAGGTCAAAACAATCGTAAAAAATTAGCCGAATCTGTTGAACATTCCTTACAACTTGCCGCCTTATGGGACGAAGTAAAAGATAAACTGCACGAATCCGCTTATGCCTTATCGGGTGGGCAACAACAAAGACTTTGTATCGCAAGAGCTTTAGCAGTTCAACCTTCGGTGCTACTGATGGACGAACCTACTTCTGCACTAGATCCGGTTTCAACTTTTAAGGTGGAAGAATTAATTTATAGTCTTAAATCAAATTATACCATTGTAATTGTAACCCATAATATGCAACAAGCAGCAAGGGTTAGCGAAAAAACCGCCTTTTTTTATATGGGTAGTTTGATTGAATATGATGATACCCGTAAAATTTTTACCAATCCGAAATTAGAACAAACTCAAAATTATGTCACAGGTCGTTTTGGTTGAAAAGTTTAAAATTGATTCCTGATAATTTTTAAGAGATTTGTATCCCTTTAATTTAGGAGGATTTAAATGACATACTTAGAATCAGAACTGCAAGAGCTACGGTATAAGGTGATGGAAATGGCAGAACTAATTCAGGTTCAATTAAGTCATGGTTTTCTCGCCCTGTTAGATATGAACCCCGATCTCGCCAGAGAGGTATTACATCGGGAAAAAAGAATTGACCGATTAGATATTAAAATTGATAAAAGATGCGAAAAAGTATTGGCGCTTTATCAACCGGTTGCCATGGATTTGAGATTCGTATTTTCAGTAATTAAAATCAATAATAATTTCGAATTAATCGGAGATGCCCTTAAATATATTGCACATTGTGTATTAGAATTTAAAGAACCCTATCCCCCTGAATTATTGACCTCCCTGCAATTAGAATCCATGACCCAAACTACAGAAGGAATGGTAAGGGGTGCAATTCATTCCTTTCATCGCAGAAATGCCGAAGAAAGTAGAATGGTATATATTCAAGATGATAAAATTGATGATATTAACCGTCAAGCTCAAATAATTTTAATTCAAGCAATTCAACTTAATCCGGAAAAAGCAGAAGCCTACATCCGATTATTATTAGTGATTCAAAGAATAGAAAGAATTGCTGATTATGCAGTAAGTATTGCCCGAGAAGTGGTATTTATTATAGAAGGTAAAGTTTATCGCCATCATAAAAGAGATGGAATGTTGATTTCTGAAGAAGAAATTAATTTGACAGAACCCGAAGATATTTCCGATATTTCGGAAAATTCTTGAACGAATAATATTTTTCAATATGAATAAAGTTTTAATTTCCGGATTCCTATTTTTATCCCTTATGTTCTCTGCCTGTGAGTATATTCCCCTGCCGGGAACTACTGAAGGGCCTAGACCCTTAACCGATGGAGAAATTCTCTCAGGGTTAAAAGAAGCAATTAATGTAGGTAGTAAAAAAGCAGCAGAAAAAGCAAACATGACCGATGCTTTTTTTAAAAATCAATTATTATTTATTGCCTTTCCCCCCGAAGCTCAAAAAGTAGCAGATCAATTACGGAAAATCGGTGCTAATCAAATTGTTGATGATTTTACTTTAGCATTAAATCGAGCAGCCGAAAATGCCGCTACTAAAGCAACACCAATTTTTGCAGATGCAGTTCGTAAAATGTCATGGGAGGATGTAAGAAAAATATTAAAAGGTCCAGAAAATTCAGCTACCCTTTATTTTAAACAAACTACTTACCAATCCCTTTATCAAGCATTTTATCCTGTAATAAAAGAATCTTTAGGACAAGTGAATGCAACCCAATATTGGGGAGATATTACCACCCTATATAATCAAATTCCTTTGGTTAAACCCGTAAATCCAGATATCGCGCAATACACTACCACCAAAGCTTTAGATGGATTGTTTATTCTGCTTGCCAAAGAAGAAGCCTCTATTCGTAAAGACCCAGCCGCAAGAGTTACCGATATATTAAAAAGAGTATTTGGGTATACTGGAGATATTTAATTTTTATTAATTAAACATATCCCAATATTTTTAATACTTGTTTACTATTCTGCTCCTCATTTAATACTTCGAAATTTAAAGTTTCATCTCTATTTCTTCGAATTAATAAATGCTTGGGCGTAGGAATTAAACAATGGTGAATACCGCCAACCCCACTTAATACCTCTTGATACGCACCTGTATTAAAATATCCAATATATTGTAGTTTACGGGTCTTAGGCATAAAGATGGCATTTACATGCGCTTCCTGATTGTAAAAATCTTGAGAATCACAGGTCATTCCTCCAATATTTACCCGCTCATATTCAGCATCCCAATTATTTATCGGTAATAAAATAAACCTTTGATTTAATGCCCAAATATCGGGTAACATGGTAATCATACTACCATCAATCATTAACCATTTTTCCCTATCATTTTGTTGCTTCCTGCCCAATACTTTAAATATGGCACAAGTACTTTCGGCAACTGTAAAACTCCCAAATTCAGTAACTAAATTCGGCTCCTCAACCCCATGCTCCTGACAAATCTCTTTAATCCTTCTTACAATCTCATCAATCATATATTGATATTCATATTCAAAGGTTAAGGAGTTTTTAAAAGGTAATCCTCCTCCAATATCTAAAGTATTTAAATGTGGATTTACCTTACTTAATTTACAATAAGTGGTAACATGTTTTTCTAATTCATTCCAATAATAGGGAGTATCATGAATTCCTGAATTAATAAAAAAGTGAAGCATCGTCACTTTAAATAAGGAATGATTTTCAAATTTATGATGATAGAAATCTATAATCTCATCTGACCTCACCCCTAAACGACTGGTATAAAATTCAAAATTTGGTTTTTCCTCCGATGCAATTCGAATTCCAAAATTTGTGGGTTCTTCTAATTCATCATCATAAAAATTAAGCTCCTCTTTATTATCTAAAACCGGAATTATATTTTTATATCCATCATGAATCATGTCCACAATTTGTTGCTTATATTGATCCCGCTTAAATCCATTACACACCACAACAATGTCTTTAGTCAATAATCCTTTTTTTTCTAAAACATCTATAATGGGCATATCAAAGGCAGAGGAAGTTTCTAATTGAACGCCGCTCTTTAAGGCCTCTTCCATCACATGTTTAAAATGAGATGATTTAGTACAATAACAATAAGTATAAGTACCCCGATAATTATTTTTTAAAATCGCAGTATTAAACCATAACCTGGCTTGCTGAATTTTTTTAGAAATCATCGGAATATAGGTGATCTTTAAAGGCGTTCCATACGTCTCTATTATCTCCATAAGATTGAGGTCATGAAATTGAAGTTCATCATCCTCTAAGCGAAACCCGTCTTGGGGGAAGCCTACACTCTGATCAAGGAATTCTGCGTAACTTTGCATGAAAGATTTTTACAGGAAAAGGAAATAAACTGCAAAATAATAGCTTTAAAAGGAATAATCCGAGATGATATTAAAAAATTAAATTTATCTTGGTAAATTCTCTCTGAAATTTACGTTGAATTATGCGAAATATCCGATTTATTGAAAACCGTTCTGAACTCGGCGCAGGTACTCGAGGAGCAAGTTTAGGCGTAGATGCCCTTAAAATGGCAGCTGTGGTTAAGGGTTCCCGTATTTTTCAGGAAATCCCTAAAACTATTGTTGAAGATATGAATGAGGCTTTACTATCTCGCCCCATTCGATATCCTTTCGCAAAAAAAATTGATGCAATGGTCGAAATGTACCATCGTATTGCCATCGCAGTAAAAGATTCTTTGTTGCAAAAAGAATTTCCCTTCGTTTTATCGGGTGATCATTCTAATGCAGGAGGTACCATCGCTGGAATTAGAATGGCATTTCCAGATAAAAAACTTGGCGTAATTTGGATTGATGCACATGCAGATATTCATAGCCCCTATACCACCCCTTCAGGTAATTTGCATGGAATGCCTTTAGCTGCATCTCTGAATATTTTTAATCTGGAAGATCAAGTAAATGACCCAGATGCAGAAACCCGTAAAAGCTGGGAAAATCTTTGTAAAGTAGGAGATATTTGGCCAAAAATATTTCCTGAAGATGTTGTCTTAATTGATATCCGTGACCTCGAACCTGCAGAATGGCAAATTATCCGCAGAAAAAATATTCGGTATTATGAACCCCATGAAGTAAAACAAAAAGGAATTCCGGCGATCGCCCAAGATGCCCTAGATTATTTATCTTCCTGTGATTTAATTTATGTAAGCTTTGATGTGGATTCCATGGATCCAACGGTATCTACTGGAACAGGTACCCCAGTAGCCAATGGATTACCCGCCCCCGATGCTTTAGACCTCCTTTCCCGCTTATGGATTCATCCCAGAACGATTGCACTTGAAATAACAGAAATTAATCCCTTGTTAGATTCTCGTAACCGGATGGCAGCTACTGCTTTTGAATTTATTAATAACCTAATCCATACCGCCGCACCAGGATTTTAATCTATGCCCGCTCAAACCCTGGCCCTATGGCTAAAAGAAATTACCCAATCTGCAATTACGGATTTATTTAATCTAAATAATTCACCAATTACCATCGCCGAACCTCCCAAAGGTTTTTCAGGAGATTTAACAATTAATTTATTCCAATTAGCAAAACCCGCTCAAATCGCTCCTCAAGAATTAGGAGAAAAATTAGGGGATTATTTAATTCAACAAAATATTGGAATTGATTCCTTTCAAGTAATTAAAGGATTTTTAAACTTAACTTTTTCTCACGAATTCTGGAGAAATTGGACCCATAATTTCGACCCCAATAAAGAAATTCAAGCCTTACATTCCAATGGAAATAATATTCGGGTATTAATTGAATTTCCATCCCCCAATACCAATAAACCCCTACATCTTGGGCATCTTAGAAATATATTTTTAGGCGAAGCTTTATCTCGAATGTTCGAATTAAATGGATATTCAGTTATTCGGGCCAACTTGGTTAATGATAGGGGGGTACATATTTGTAAATCTATGTACGCCTGGATGAAATTGGGTAATAATGAAACTCCTTATTCTACAAATATTAAAGGCGATCATTTTGTAGGTAAATATTATGTAAAATTTGAAAAATTATTTCAAGAAGAAATTGCTGCCCTGATTGAAAAAGGATTAACCAAAGAACAAGCTGCCAAAGAAGCCCCGTGTCAATTGGCACTTTATCAAATGCTCGCCAAATGGGAACAAGGTGATCCCGAAATTCGAAAGGTCTGGACTACCATGAATCAATGGGTATATGAAGGTTTTGAAACTACTTTCACCAGACTCGGAATTCATTTTGATAAAACCTATTATGAATCGAATACTTATTTATTAGGAAAAGAATTAATTCAAGAAGGATTAATTAATAATGTTTTTTATCAACGTCCAGATAATTCTATTTGGGTAGATCTTCAAGCTGAAAAATTAGAGGAGAAATTAGTGCTGAGATCCGATGGTACTTCTGTTTATATTACCCAAGATATTGGTACCGCTCGATTAAAATATTTGGATTTTAAAATGGATCGATCGGTTTATGTGATCGGTAACGAACAAGAACATCAAATGAAAGCCTTGTTCGCTATTTTAAATAAAATGCAGGAGCCCTATGCAGAGGGGTTATATCATCTATCTTATGGAATGGTGGAATTACCTACAGGTAAAATGAAATCCAGAGAAGGTACAGTAGTAGATGCAGACGACCTCTTGGATGAAATGGAATTAATTGCAGAAAATAAAACACGTGAACTAGGAAAAACGGAAGGCTTATCTGAACCAGAATTAAATCACTTAAAAAAAATAATAGGAGAGGGAGCTTTAAGATATTTAATTCTTAAGGTGGATCCTCGCAAAGGAATGTTGTTTGATCCCGAAGAATCTATTGACTTTAAAGGAAATACGGGTCCCTTTCTACAATATACCTACGCGCGTATTTTTAGCCTTTTACAAAAAGCAACTATAAATGCTGAATCTAATTCCCTAAATCAAGAAATAATTATTGGGGATGCAGAACGACTTTTATTACGGCAATTGGCAGGTTTCCAAGATGCCTTAAAAGTTCAAACGGATAAAGAATATGATCCAGGTCGTGTGGCTAATTATGCCTTTGAATTGGCTAGTCGTTTTGGTAGATTTTATAATGAAGTACCCGTATTAAAATCTAATAATACTTCCGAATTAAATTTTAGAATTCAACTCTGTCAACATACTGCACAAATATTAAAAATTTGCCTTTCGGTTTTAGGAATTGAAGTTCCGGAACGAATGTAATATAGTATTTTATAAATCAACTAAATTTAATTTATAAAGACATTATTTCTCGAAATTTTATGGATTGCCTTCTGGAAATTTCAATTCTTTCACCAGTTTTTAATATTACCAATAATCCTCCGCTAAAATAAGGTTCAATTTGTCCGATTTGCCTTAAATTAATGATTTCTTTTCGATTCGCTCTAAAAAACGCAGCATTACCTAATCTTTCATCTAAATCATTTAAGGTTCTATGAATTAACGCTTTTTGATCTCCAAAATATAAACGCGCATAATTCCCTACCGATTCAATTAATCTAATATCACCTACTCGAACAAACCAACATTTATCCCCGTCTTTCAAAAATACTTGTTGGTCTTCTGATAACTCAGTTTGTAGGGTATTCCCGCCCTTGGTTTCCTGAAGTTGTCGAAATACTTTTTGAACAGCTTCTTTCAAACGATTAGGATCAACCGGCTTTAATAAATAATCCAGTGCATTCGATTCAAATGCTTTTAATGCATATTCATCATAAGCGGTGCAAAATATTACCAAGGGAATTTGAATTAATTCTTCTAATAAATCAAATCCAGTTTTTTCGGGCATTTGAATATCTAAAAAAATTAATTGAGGGGAATGTTTTTCAATTAAACTGATTCCCTCATCAACATTTTCAGCTTCTCCAACAATATTAATTTCCGGGAAGGCAGTTAATAAACTTCTCAATTCCTGGCGCGCTAAACGCTCATCGTCTATTAGTAGGGTGTTGATCATTGGGGGATATTTAAAATAGATAATACTGACGGTTCAGGTAAATTCAGGATTTTAAAGGATGCTTTATCTCCATACAATACTTCTAACCTTAATCTTGTATTAGTTAATCCATAACCTGAATCTGGTGATATTTCAGTTTGTTGATATATACCACTATTTTTTACCTCGATTTCTAAAACACCTAATTTCTTTCTTGCCGATATATAAATTATTCCGCCTGATTTAAGTTTGGAAATTCCATGTTTGATCCCATTTTCAACTAAGGTTTGCAGCATCATAGGCGGTATTGTACATGATAAGCAGTCCTCAGGTATATCCGATTGATAACTTAATCTATCCTCAAACCTAATTCTTTCCAAAGAAATATAAGCGTTTACCGTTAACATCTCCTCCTGTAATAATACCAATTTCTTATCCCCCATACGCAATGAAGATCTTAATAAATCTGATAATTGTGTAATTGCATTTCTTGCCAGTCCAGGATTAACCTCAATTAATGCACGAATAGAATTTAATGCATTAAATAAAAAATGTGGATTAATCTGGGCTTTTAATTGCCGATATTCCACTTCTTTCATTAAAGCCTCTAATTGATATTGTTTTCTCTCGCTTTCTAACGATCTTCTATAATACCGGAATAAATGATAAATTAATGCCCAAACTAAAATATATTTACTCCAATTAATAAATACAGAATAAACTGAAGGAAAACGAAAATCTAACTGCAATTCTGGAAAGCTATATTTATCTAAGGGGATATTAATTGCTGATAATATGATGGCCATGGCAAGAACACCTACAATTACTCTAGGAATTAATTGGGGTAGGGGTAATTCTAACCATCCCATTAAAATAAAATAAGATCGGTAAGCATGGGTAACCAGAATTCCCAATATCACATTGATAGCTCCGTTTAATATTAATGCCCATCCAGCAGTGGTCTCAAACAATAAACTATAGCTGAGCATCTGATACCCTACAAAGGCTATCCATCCTCCAAATTGACATATCCAATATAACCATGAAGTGGAGTTCGATGGGCGCATAAATTAAAAGTAAAAAAGAAGAGGGAATGTTGGAGGTTTTTTTTCCTTTGCGGACGTAAAACCGGATAAAGGGATAATTATCCTTAAATAAAAAATGCGAGCCACTATAGCACCGATCAACTCACGGCCACTGCTTCCTTCCGGACCTGATGGAGTTGGTAAGGATCTGGTCTTAATGACTCGCGGGGCAAAAGTACATTAATTTTACTCCCTATCAACCAGTTAATCCCTTACTTCCTTCAATTCCTTGAAAATCAATTCCAATAATAAAAAACTCTTTGCTCTCCTTACGGGTACTTTCAGGCTTTAATAAAGATAGTTTTCCAAAATAAGGTCTAATCCCTTCCCGAAATTGTTGCACATCTGGCCCATCAAATATTTTACAAATAAAATATCCCCCCTTTCGCAAGTGCTGTGTAGCTACCGAAAATGCCATCTCACATAAGGCTAAAGATCTACTTTGATCCGTTATTTTTACCCCAGTAGTATTCGGGGCCATATCTGAAATTACCCCATCTAATTGCGTTTGAAATCCAGCCTCCAGTAACCATTTACTTACCGAACCTGTAAGTATGTCTCCTTGAATAAAAATCGCATTGGGGAGGGCAATCTTCATTTCTGTTAAATCAATTCCCATAATTTTCCCCTTACTCCCAATCTTTTGAGAAGCATACTGCGACCACGAGCCCGGGGAACAACCTAAATCTAATAACTCCTGTCCTTGTTTTAATAATTTGAATTTTTGATCAATCGCTTCTAACTTATAAACCGAACGGGCAGCAAAGTTCTCTTGTTTCGCCTTGCGGGCATAAAAATCATTAGGTTTATACATAATTCAAATTTATGATTTTATCCCCGAAAACTAATTTACCTCATTACGATGAAATTTTCACATTCACCTTTATCTTTGAACAGTGAAGTTACTATTCCTTCGTGGGGTATTTCGTTTTTTTAGCCTTCTACCTTGGCCGGTGATTAATCTTTTGGCCACTGGGATTGCAGGTTTATTAGAATTTATGATTAAATATCGTAAATCGGTAATTCATTATAATCTGCAACGTTGTTTTCCAAATTGGGAATTATCCTATCGAAAAAAAGTGATAAATAAATTCTATTTACATTTTGTGGATATTTTTTTAGAGGTATTTAAATCTAATTCGTGGTCATCTTCTAAAATGCTAACCCATTTTACTATCCTTAATGATGAAAATATGCAGGAATTATTAAATGATCCCAGACATCAAATAATTTTGTTCGGCCATTTTCATAACTGGGAATGGATTACCCAAGCTTGCGGTGCATTTTTCTGCAAAACCCATCAGCAAAATATGATTGGTTTTTTTAAACATATGCAAGATAAAACAGTAGAAAAATTTATGAATGAATATCGTACCCGATTAGGTGGGGAAATGTATTCTGACCGACAACCTCGTACAGTATTGAAATTGTTATTCGGAAAAAATAAATTAATTCTGGGAACAGTTGCAGATCAAACCCCTCCCGGTCGTGAAGATATGTTTTGGGTAGATTTTTTAAATACACCCACGCCTTTTTTTAAAGGACCCGGTTTTTTGGCCGCTGCATCAAAATCTCCAGTATGGTATGGACATATTACCCAAGTTAAACGGCATCATTATGAAATGAAGGTAATCCCGGTTTGGGAACCCACTGTTAATTTAAATAATAGCGCTGACGAAAATGCATCTATAATCACTAAGCAATATGCATCCCTCTTAGAACAACAAATTCAACAAGAACCTTGGGCTTGGCTTTGGTCGCATCGTCGTTGGAAATATGCCCCTTTAGAAAATGAAGGTTAAAACGCAACAATTAATTGACCGATCCCTCGGTAAAATATTAATCGGCATTAATTTATTCGCTGCCCGTATTCTGGGAATGGTGCTAAAAAGAAATCATTCTATTCAACATCCTCCAAATACAATTTTAATCATTAAAATCCTCGGACTCGGTAGTCTGATGTTAGCAGCTGATATTATTGCTGCCCTACGAATTAAATATCCCAATGCAAAATTAATTTTATTAACCTCCGCTAAAGTAGCCCCCGGAATAAAACCCCTTAAATTATTTGATGAAATTTGGAGCTTAGAGGATCAAAAAATAAATAGTCTTATTATTTCACTTACCCAATATTTATTTAAATCCTGGAAATTGAAAAATTTGTGGGTACTCGATTTAGAAGTATATTCTAAACTTACCACTTTGTATTCCTTGTGGACTTGCGCCATAAATCGCTTTGGATTTCAACTCAATGTTGTGAATTTTAGAAATCGAATAAATACACACAATGTTTTTTTTAATTCATTTCTTCCAGTAGAGGAAAATTATGCTCAATTAGCGTATTGTATGGGAGTAGAAAATATTGTCCCCTCAGGATTTCCAGCTTTTCCTCGCTCGGAGCGAATTAAAGAAAAAGAAAAAGATTATCTATTAATTAATAATACCTGTAGCGATTTGGCGCTTACCCGTAAACTAACAACTGATCAATATACCGCAATTATAAATGAGCTATTGGAAATATATCCCTGGAAAATTGCTTTGTCTGGTGCAATTTCAGATTTTGAGGAAAATGAAAGTGTAATTAAATCTTTTTCTAATTCCCAACAGGCACGCCTTCGAAATATTTCAGGTGAATTCGACCTACCTGAATTTTATGACTTTATTTATCATCATTGTGTGATGGTAATTTCTATTGATAGTAGTCCGGTACATATTGCTCGGAAACTAGGGGTTCCTTTTGTTTCGATCTGGGGCCCTGTAAATCCTTGGCAAATGATGCGAAAAGAATCTCTTATTCCTGAAAGAGAAAAAGTTATTTATAATGCATTACATTGCTCCCCATGTGTACATTTATCTATTTCTCCTCCCTGTAATGGAAATAATATCTGCATAAAAGAAATTGATCAGAATCAAATATTAAATTCCGTTGCCGAAATAATTCCAGCTTTACATTCATGAAATTAAAATACCTTTTATTTTTAATTCCTGCCTACATTTTTATAATCTTTAAGGCTTTTACCGTTCCAGCAATAGATGGGGATTTTCGGAGAAATTCGTTTTCCGGTGACGCCTATTCTGATGTTAATACCTTATCAGCGATAAGATATTATCATGATTATGGATTTCTAAAATCTTGTGGTCTGCCGGTTCATGGATATTCCTCAATAGGCGATACTATCTATAAAGTCTATACACATTATCCTGCCTTACCAGATATTTTAGGAGGGCTATATTCTATTATTCTTGATAATGATTTTGAACCTTGGCTTAGAATGGGACCCATTTTATTATCTATTTTTTGGTGTTGGATTATGGGACTGGTATTAATTCGACTTTTGCCAAATAAGGAATGGCTTTTATCTGCGTGGTTATTAATAATTTATTCCGGATATTTTATTCCCTGGGCAGATACTCTTCATAAACATATGTATGAAGAAGCATTAAAATGGTTGTATGTTTTAATTCTATTAAACTATTTTCAAAACGGAAAGAATTGGAAATGGCTTTTGGCTGCCATGTTGGTTTTTATAGCTGAAATAAATATATCCTTTGAACCTGTTACATGGATGGCAGTTTTTACATTGGGTTGTTCATTATATTATCAACGCACAATATTTTCTCGTTTGGCCATTGCTTGTGGTTTTTCAGCAATCTTAGGTTTTTTTCTTCACCTTCTTCAAAATTATTTTTGGTTTGGTTCCTGGGATTTAGTTATTCAGGATTTACAACAAGCATTTTTAATGCGAACAATTGGAGAAAATGCAGAAATAGCAGATAAGGTTTTAAGCACCATGGATTATATAAAAATGCCGTTTGATATAATTAATCGCTTGGAAAGACTTTATTGGATTCCTGGTTTTGCACTTCTGCTTTTGCTTTGGGATGGGGTAAAACTATTTTCTAAAGAAGGTAAAAGTTTATTAATTGTATTAGCATTATCATCTATTTCCTGGTTTTTAGCAATGCCTCAACATGGTTTGGTACACGCATTTACCGGCAGGCATTTTGGAATTTTAATAGGGGTTTTAATCGTTCCAGCAATTGTTGGGGCTATTAGCCGATTTAAATCCTCACCCTATTTTATTAAAATTGTATATGGCTTATTGGCAATTTATATTCTGAGTTTGGGAGTACGTTGGCAATTAATTACACGCTACTTTGAGATTATGTAATATCTTTTTTAATCCGATTAACGCAAAGGGAAACGCAAAGGCCGCAAAGAAATCGCAAAGGGCGCAAAGATTGCGCAAAGGGAAACGCAAAGGCCGCGAAGGAATCGCAAAGGGCGCAAAGATTGCGCAAAGGGAAACGCAGAGGCCGCAAAGATTGCGCAAAGAACGCAGCGAAAGACAATTAGCGCAAAGGGTTCAAAGTAATCCCAACGACAGCAGTGAAAGAATAACAGAAAATTTATTCTGAAAAGAAACCAAATGCATTTGCATTTTCTTTCGCGCCCTTTGCGATTCCTTCGCGCTCTTTGCGTTTTTCCCTCGCGCCCTTTGCGCAATCTTCGCGGTCTTCGCGTTCTTCGCGTTCTTCCTTCGCGCCCTTTGCGTTTCCTTTGCGGTCTTCGCGTTTTTCCTTCGCGGTCTTCGCGTTTTTCCTTCCCAGTCTTCGCGTTTCCTTCGCGGCCTTTGCGTTTTTCCTTCGCGGTCTTTGCGTTTTTCCTTCGCGGTCTTTGCGTTTTTCCTTTGCGGTCTTTGCGTTTTTCCTTCGCGGTCTTCGCGTTTTTCCTTCCCAGTCTTCGCGTTTTTCCTTCCCAGTCTTCGCGTTTCCTTCGCGCCCTTTGCGTTTCCTTTGCGGTCTTCGCGTTTTCCTTTGCGGTCTTTGCGTTTTTCCTTTCCCTAAACTCAAAGATTATTCACCACCCGATGAATACCCTCCTTTAAATACTTTGAATTGAAATTGATTAACAAACCTAATTTTTTATCAGATAATCTTAAATAAGTGAGCAACTGAGCATAATGCACCGGTGCAATATATTCCATAGCCTTAAGTTCAATAATTACCTTATCCTCTACCAATAAATCTAATCTATATCCAACCTCTTGTTTAATCCCCTTATAAACTAATGGCATAGGCACTTGAGATTTTACGTCCAATCCCAATTTTCGCAAATCATAAGTAAGAGCAACCTGATAGACCGACTCAAGCAAACCCGGACCTAATATTTTATGCATCTCTAATGCAGCGCCAATGATTAAATGCGATAACTCATTTTCCTCCAATTTTCCCATAGCATAAATAATCTACAGGCAATTAAATACAATACTGAAAATAATCTCCGGAAAAATAAATTCGATTTCGCTAAAAAAACGAGATAATAACTTTCTATACTGGTTTGAACTGTTCAAACATTTGTCTGCAATCATTGCAATAATGCATACTACGACACAACGTTGGACCAAATGGATTTCGTAAATCAGTATTTACAGAATCACAAAACGGACACGGCACTTTATTTAATAACTTCTCTAAATCCGGTTCACCTATAAATCGGGGTGGAGGTGCTAATCCAAATGATTTTAATCTCTCCCTGCCTCTATCCGTTACTAAATTACTGCTCCAGGCTTGCTCGAAATTTACTTCAACCCTATGGGCAATTCCATGCTCGGTTAATACTCTCTCCACTTCAAATTGCATAAACCGAAGCGCCGGACATCCCGCAAAGGTAGGCGTCATCTGAATATGAACAACCCCCGATTCCTCAATCTCAATATTATAAATTACCCCTAAATCCACCAAAGAAACCGTTGGAATTTCAGGATCCTTGACCGATTCTAGAATCTCCAATAAAGTATCTCTAGTTACCATAACTTAATTTATTATAGGAGTGGTTACCATTCTGCATGAGGTTCTAAGGCTACTACCTCAGTCATTTCGTCTAATAAAGGTTGTAAGTGCTCGGTATGAATTCCTACTCTACCTCCTAATACAGGCGTAATTATTTTCTCATCTGGTAATATTAATTGCGTTTCGTTTAACACAGATTTTATTTTCTCCATCCATTTTTCCTTTAATAATTCTTCCCCTCCAAAATATCCTTCTGCAATAATTTCTTTTTCATAAGGAGAGGACTCAAATATTCCTAACGCAAAAGGAAAAGCATAATTCAAAGCTAACTGCAATCTGCTGATACTTTCTTCTGTGGCACTTCCCAATTGGGTAATCCAAGTTTTTGCATGTAATACATGATAACGGATTTCTCCCTGGAATTTCTTTGCCACTTGTGCTAAAGGCTCATAACTGGAAATAGTTAACATTTCCCATCTTAATGCATCTGCAGTATCAAATAAAAAATGCCGTACCAAACTAAAATCATATTCCCCAATGGGTAATTCTACCAACTGACAATTATGAAATTGTGGAGCATTGCGCGTGAAGGCAACAATATCAGGTTCGGATTCTCCTAAAGAATGTAAAATCTGATACAAATTCTGAGCTTGCCCAACTTTATCTTGTGCCATAGAGGAAAAGGCAATATCCTCTTCTAACAAAGGACCAATACCTGTCCACTCAGAATTACGATGACCTAAGATGAGTAAATCATCTGCCATTTTATATATTAGTTCCTTTAAGGCTTCAGGCTTCATATGGATTGTAGATTTGGATGTCCTTGTTTGTAGCGGTCTATTCGGTCTTGAACTTTATAGGAAATAGCGTCCCGATATTTCTTATCCTTTAACGTATCCCAAATAGCTTTTTCCTCAGACGAGGTAAATCGAATTTGAGATTCTGGAATAATCCAAACATTTACTACCGGACGTTCAGCACCAAATGTTTCTTTAGCTAAAGTTAACGCCACTATGGCTGAAGGAGCTGAAACACTTCCCACATGATGATGTTGTATCCCTCTTTTTTTCAAATGAAATACTTCCCAAACTTGAGGATCTCCAGATACTACCTCATTGTCAGTTGGTAATAAATCATAAATACTGTTATCATTTGGGCCAAAAGGGGTAGTTAAAATTTGATCAGTCTTCACCACAAACAATCCTACACAAGTCATCCTTCTGCTGTATTGTTCTTTAGCAAACAAAAATGCCATTTCTTCATTCGGGGCATGCACCGGACCTACATGTTCATATTTAGCACCTTCTCTTTTTTGTAGAAATGCCTCATACGTTTCAAACTGATCTAATCCTGTTTTGGGAACCAGTGTTTCAGGAGTCACCTCATGGACCCCGAGGCGATTAATACGGGGATCTAAGGACTGCAAGGGATTTGACATGCTTAATTAAGCTAAGGGTTGAACATACTTCGCCTGTGGATTTAACAATGCCCGTCGAACCCAGGCACCCTTTTCTTCCGCTTGTTTTCTTACCCCTAATCGTTCTTTATTGCAAGGACCATCACCATTAATTACACGCTTAAACTCTTCCCAATCGGGTTCAGTGTAATCCCATTTTCCGGTTTCTAAATTCTTTTTTAATATGGGATCTGGAAGGGTTAATCCAAGTTCCCAAATTTTAGGAACATACATATCCAAAAATTGTTGACGCATATCATCATTAGAAGCCATTTTAACTTTCCATCGCATCAATTGTTCAGTATGAATAGACATTTTATCTGGAGGCCCAAAAAAATGCATTAATGGCGGCCACCAACGGTGAAGGGCTTCTTGAACCATTTTACGTTGGAACGGAGTACCCGTTGCTAAATGCACAACAGCATCATGACCATATTTTAAATGGAAGGATTCTTCCGCACAAATTCTATCCAATGCCCGACAATAGGGGCCATACGAACCTTTCGCATTTGCAAGTTGATTTACAATTGCACCAGCATCCACAAGCCAAGAAATTACATTGGAATCTGCCCAAGTAAAAGCTGGATAATTAAATATATTGGAGTATTTCGATTTACCATTAATTAAATCATTAATCATTTCTTCCCTTGATTTTCCTAAGGTTTCAGCTGCTGAATACAAGAGTTGACCATGACCAACTTCATCTTGAACCTTTGCCATTTGGGCAAGTTTTCTCCTAAAGCCCGGAGCGCGGGTAATCCATGTTCCTTCAGGTAAGGCACCAATGATTTCACTATGTGCATGTTGTTCAATCATACGAATCAATTGACGACGATACATGTCCGGCATCCAATCTGATGGTTCGATTTTTTCTCCTCGATCTATTCTTTCCTGAAAGGCTGCTAATAATGCAGGATCCTCTTGTTGGATTTCTTTAAATCCTGTGTTTTCGAAAACTGTTCCTCCTCCGTACATAATATAATTGTTTATTAAAGTGATGGGTTAATGGTTGAAAATACTGGGGTAACTGGACTTGCTAATCCTTGAATTAATAAATCGGTTAAAACTGCTGAAACCTGCTCTGCATTCATACCCTTATCTGAACGAAACCAAGTCGGCGTAGAATTAAGTGCAGATAATAAAGTTAAGGTTACCATTTTTTCATCTGCCCTGCGAAATTCCCCTTGTTGCATTCCTTGTCTTAAGATAATCCGAAATCTTAATTCATATTCTTTACGCATTTTAATAAATGCACTTAATCTGGGTTCGGTTAAATGTTTGTATTCCAACAAAAAAACCTGTGCTTCATCTGGTGACCGAGTAATTACGGCTAAATGCGATTGTATGGCAAACTCCAATTGTTGAGAATAGGTAAGGGAACCAGATTCAATCCTATCTAAGGATTCTAATAACTCTGCACCTAACCTAAAACAAATATTTTCTAATAACTCTTCTTTACTTCGGATGTGGGAATACAGACTAGCAGCCTCAATGCCTAAATGATTGGCAAGATCCCGCATACTCGTAGCAAAGTACCCCTTCTTTCTAAAAAGACTGGCAGCCAATTGAACCATTTCGATTTTCCGGGTACTTTTTATCGCTTCCACAAATTATGCGTTACTATAATTTAGGTCAAAGATAAACTACCTAACGTTCGTTAGCAAATTATTTTTTGATTTTTTCCGGATGTTCAGGACCTAAAAATCGCCATGGTTTATGCATCCAATCCCCAGCATACGGTATTCCGACTCTTGGCGCAGATCTAATTTCGCTTTCAGAATAATGCTTTCCATCATCTGATAAAAATAAATTAGTATCCAATAACGGAACCTTGTTCTGTAAAGTAGTAATTCCCATCGCTTGACTCATCGACCCGGGCCCAATCCCCAAAGATTTAGAAGGATTTGATTTACCTCTTCGAAGTAGCATTTCGATTTCCCCTTCAACCGGAAGTATCCCTCGAATTAAGATAGCATGGGGTATTCCTTCTGGTCCCGTTACGATGTTGAATAAATGATGAATTCCATAACATAAATACACATAAGCAATTCCCCCAGATTCATACATGGGAGCATTTCTTACCGTACGTTTATTTTGAAAAGCATGAGAGGCTTGATCTTCAGGTGCCTGATAGGCCTCTGTTTCTATAATTCTTCCAATCGTTAATTTTCCCTCAAATTGAGTTACTAATAATTTTCCTATTAAATCTCTCGCAAGTCCAACAACATCCTGTGTTTCATAATAAGAGAGGGGTAGGGGTATCATAAAAATTTGTTAGACAAGAGAGGAAAGGCATTCAAATTTAAGAAATCAAAATAAAGCTAGTAAATGGTAAATCAACTTGAATAATTGCATTAACATTTATAAGTATACTTTCACTCTCCATTGCGTTACTTATCTTTGCCCTATGCGAAATTTTCCAGGATGGATTATTATCCTAATTTTATGTAGTGTTCTGTTTATTCCTTTTTTAGGAAGCGTAAGTTTATTTGATTGGGATGAAATTAATTTTGCAGAATCAGCAAGAGAAATGCTCTTGACTAAAAATTTCTTACAAGTAACCATTAATTATTTGCCATTTTATGAAAAGCCTCCTTTGTTTTTTTGGATGCAGGCTTTTGCGATGTATACTCTGGGAGTAAATGAATGGGCAGCACGAATTCCCAATGTTTTTGCCGCTTTTGCTACTTTATACATGTTATATGTTTTGGGGAAATATTTACAAGATGAATTAACCGGTAAAATTATGGTAGCCTTATATCTTGCAGCCTGGCTCCCTAGTTTTTATTTTAGAACCGGAATTATTGACCCCTGGTTTAATTTCTGGATTATTGCAGCCCTCCTTTGTTTTTTGGCTGGAAATGAAGATGGAAATTCTAAATCACTAATGTATTTTTTAGGTTCTGGCGTATTTTCAGGATTAGCAGTATTAACCAAAGGTCCAGTAGCATTATTAATGATTGGGCTCTCTTTAATAATTTATTTTATAATGAAGAAAAAATGGCCAAACCTAAAATTTTGGTTGAGCTATAGTTTTTCTTTATTTCTTATTTTATCAGGATGGTTAGGAACCTTAACCTACCTATATGGAACTGATTTTTTATTTTCTTTTATTCAATATCAAATTGAATTATTTACCCAACCGGTTGCAGGTCATGAACAACCTTTTTATTATCATTTTGTAGTAATTGCACTGGGCTGTTTTCCTATGAGTTTTTTATTCATTAATTCTTTTAGATATGTTCCAGTAGATTATAAAAAAAGAAATTTCAGTCTATTAATGAAAATACTGTTTTGGGTAGTATTAATTGTTTTTAGTATTAGTAAAACCAAGATTGTGCATTATTCAAGCCTATGTTGGATTCCTGGTGGAATAATTACGGGTATATATTTACGAGATCGTTGGAAAGAAATATATGCCAATTCCCTAATTCGTAAAATTATACCTTATTGGATGTTAAGTATTGGGATATTAATATTAATTTCCGGAATAGGATTACCCTATTTAAAATACACGGGTATTCAGGATAAATTTTTAATTGCTGGATTAAATGGACCTGTATATTGGACTGGATTCGAAGCTATTCCCGGCCTTTGCCTTACCTTGGGTGGAATTTATCTCCTGCTATTTAAATCTACAATTAATATAAAACCTTGGCTATATTCACAAGCTGCAATCACCAGTTTATTTTTACTCTCTTTAGGAATGTTTTTAGCCCCTAGAATTGCAGAAATTACCCAAGAACCAGCCATTCGATTTTATAAAAGTATGCAAGGAAAACGAGTAATATTAATTACTGAAGGATTTAAATCCTATGCGCATTATTTTTATGGAGCTGTTCAACCTCCTGATAATACAAGTCTTCAAGATATAAATACTTGTTTGCAAGGAAATATTGACCGACCGATTTGGATGGTGGTTCGAAAAGACAGAATAAAGGAAGATTTTCAAGATAAATATCCTTTATTTAACGAAGTATTTAAATCTGGTGGATTTGTTTTTTTTGTTCGAAAACCATGAACGATATAGATCGTAAAGCACTTGCAGATAAAGCAAAACTTAAATTAAATTCTTTTCGGGAATTATTTAAAAATCTTCGAAAATTAAAAGGCAAAGAATTAGATAATGCCTTTATGTATACCCATGATAATGTATTTGAAAAAACGGATTGTTTACAATGTGGGAATTGTTGCCAAGTAGGAACGCCTGTTTTTTCTGAGAAGGATGTGGAACGTGCTGCAAAACGATTAAAAATGAAACCAGGTGATTTTACCCATGCCTGGTTGTTTACCGATTCCGATGGGGATAAAGTATTAAAATCAACCCCATGTCCTTTTTTAGGGGAGGATAATTATTGTTCTATTTATGAAGATCGTCCCGAAGATTGTAGGAATTTTCCACATACCCGACGCAAGCCCATGCTTCCGCGGTTAAATGTGGTATTGGCGAATACCGCCGTATGTCCCGCAGCCATGAAAATACTGGAAATAATGCAAACCGAGTATCGCACTTGAGGCTTAATATTATCTACATTTTGTTGCCGAAATAATGTGATTAATTCGGTTAGTAGGAATAAATTTAATGTGTAATTTTGAATTATATGAGTTCTAAAGTCTATAATTTTAGCGCCGGTCCGGGAATTCTCCCCACTGAAGTCTTACAACAAGCAGCCTCCGCTTGTATCAATTTTGACGACCTTTCTCTTTCTTTATTAGAGATTTCCCATCGGAGTAAAAACTTCGAGGCGGTAATGGAGGAAGCCCGTGAATTGGCTGCTCAATTATTGGGGCTATCTGCAGGCTGGAAAGTGCTCTATCTAGGGGGTGGTGCCTCGCTTCAATTTGCGATGGTTCCTTATAATCTTTTAACGAATGATGGATTTGCCGC
>Ga0214923_10000220_pt1 | contig 89217 bp, 82 predicted proteins | sample LL1510_MetaG_FD_177993 | JGI IMG/M metagenome (GOLD analysis project Ga0214923, IMG submission 177993) | Freshwater microbial communities from Lake Lanier, Atlanta, Georgia, United States - LL-1510 | ecosystem: Environmental > Aquatic > Freshwater > Lake | place: USA: Georgia | collected... | reverse complement strand
GCACGGAGTGCCGGAGGAGAACTGAGCTAATTCCCCTCTTGAGGGGTGTCAGGCTTGCCTGACGGGGTGGAATAAATATGTATAAAAAACACCTCCACCCCACCCTACGGGTACCCCTCAAGAGGGGAATTTTAATACAAAAACACAGGCGACTGAGAGGTAGAATCTATAATAAAAAATCTACTCCTGAAAACGGGTTCTTTATTGTGCTGGTGCACGAACTTGGTCACAAGTAATTTTCCTGACGGAAAATTCTCGCGACCCCGTCTCGCGGTGTTCGCCTTGTGCTTCGCACAAACTCACACATCGCTCCGACCTTCAAGTCCTACAGCAATAGTCCAAACGGACTATTGCTTCTATACCAAGCACAAATAATAAATACCTCAGCCTGAGCTGAGGTATTTATTATTTGTGCTGGTGAACGGACTTGAACCGTTACGGAGTTGCCTCCAAAGGATTTTGAGTCCTTCGTGTCTACCATTCCACCACACCAGCTATATTTATGATTATGGATAACTTTACTAGTATACCTGTCTCTAAAACCCTTGTCAATAATTAAAAAGTATGTTATACTATAAAAGTATTAGCAATATCAAAATAAAATATTAATGATATGAATAACATGGACGACAAATCTCAGCAAATTGCTGAACTAGAACAAATTGTAAAAGAAGCTGAAGCAAGGTTAAATCAAGCTAAAGCGATGTTAACTCAAGTAGCTGGAGCTAGTCAGCCTTATGTAAGTGTAGTTGGACAAGCTGAAAAAATTGTATTAGGAACATTTACTGGAGAATATATGGTAGATGAGAATAAAAAACAATATCCAGTCCCTGCCAATTATGCTAGCAAATCTAAATTGGTTGAAGGAGACCAACTCAAGCTTACAATTACTGCTGATGGAGCCTTTATTTATAAACAAATTGGTCCAGCTCCTCGCAGAAGAGCTATTGGAGTTATTACCTATCAGGACAGTAGCTACTTTGCAAAAGTTGGAGAAGAATTATATAGATTATTAACGGCTTCAGTTACTTACTTTAGACTATCCCCTGGAGATGAAGTCACAATCCTGACTCCTCTTACCAAAAAAAGTGAATGGGCCGCTATTGAAAATGTAGTTAGCTCTCTAACACTTGGAATTGTAAATCCTAATGTCCCATCACAAATGACCAATACTACCGTTACTAATTATGAACCTACTCCAGCTGGCCCTGATATATCAGTAGAAGCTAATACTTTTGATAAAGTTGTAGATACTGACACAGAAGCAGATGATGAAGAATTAAAGATACAACCTTGGTAAATATTAGAGAACTTATAATATTTAGCATAATTGGAGTCCTGAATACCTCGATTGATATCGGGGTATTCATATTTTTGAAATACATATTCAATATTGATAATCAATCAGATTGGATAATTGTAATCAATTTAATTGCAATTATAATAGCTATTATATTTAGTTATCTTGCTAATAAACACTTTACTTTTCAAAATAAAGCTAAGACTAATACCAAAGAAGTATCTAGTTTTTTGATAGTCAATTTATTTAGTTTTCTGGTTAATACTAGTATTCTGATAATTACCATTAGAATATTACCTCTTACCATGAATATTCCTTTTATTCCTTTCTTGATTGATCCGGCACTTATTGGTAAAATATTAGGTACAGCTGGTTCAATGATAGTTAGTTTTATTGGATATAAATTTTTCGTTTTCAAAAAATAATTTTATAATTTATGCCTGCTTTATACCGTACTTATAGACCTCAGAATTTCCAGCAAGTTATTGGGCAGGAAATTGTCAAAAACACCCTACAAAATGCGATTCTCAATAATCGCACTGTGCATTCTTATCTATTTAGTGGACCTAGGGGAACTGGTAAAACTACAATGGCAAGAATCTTTGCTAAAGCTATCAATTGTCTTAATAGAGCTCAGAATTCAGCTGAGCCTTGTAATAAGTGTGCTAATTGTAAAGCTATTAATGAAAATTCTTTTATTGATTTGATTGAAATTGATGCGGCTTCCAATCGTGGAATTGATGAAATTAGAAACTTAAAAGAAGCTATTAGATTTGCTCCATCTCAGAAAAATGGACACAAAATTTATATTATTGATGAGGCTCATATGTTGACTAAAGATGCTTGTAATGCTCTTTTGAAAACCCTAGAAGAACCTCCGCAGAATATAATTTTTATTCTAGCTACTACTGATGCTCACAAAATGCTACCGACAATTCTCTCTAGAGTACAGAAATTTGATTTCAAACCTCTAGCCTACTCTGAGCTAAAGCAAAAAATTCTCTTTATCACCGAACAGGAGCAGATTAAAATTGACGAGCAAGTTGTCAATCAAATTATTTTACAAGCCATGGGAGGAGCTCGTGATGCCGAGAGTATTCTCGGGAAGCTCATCTCCAGTGGGAATAAGGACATTACTCTAGAATTTGCCTCTAATATACTTGGATATAATTCCTATTTTGAAGCCTATACTTTATTAGAATTATTAGCAAATAATAATTTATATGAGGCTATAAGACATATTCACAAATTATATAATTCTGGTTATGCAATGGAGCAATTTATTTTGAATTTATTAGCCATTAGCCATAATATATTCCTCGCTCAAATCAATCTAAATTTAATAGACAAATCTACCCTATTAGATGATGAATACACTAGATTAGAAGCTTTATCTCAAAAATTAAAAAAAGAAAAAATCATAAATTTAATTCAAAATCTAGAGTTAATCAAGTCCCAGACTAATTCTGCCTATTTACCATATTTACCACTAGAAATAGCTTTAGCTGAAATTTGGGATGTAGATGATACCCCACAAATAAATACTCAACCTACTAAATTAGCTGAATTAGAATTTACTCCAAAGCTTAAATCAAAACCTACGGCAACAATTACACCCGAAAAGCCTAAAGAACCCATAATAGAACCCGCTAAAGTTAAGACTGGCACTGCTATTCAGCCCAAAACTTCAAAATCAAATCCTACTACCCCAAACCCTAGTCCTCCCACCGTCCAAGAAAAGCAAGAGGCTGGAGATATTTATACTATATATAAAATTTATCCAAATATCAACAAAAGCCTCACCAAGACTAATAAAAGCTTAGCTATAATTTTTGCCCAAACTCAGCCAGTGACTCTCACTAACAAAAAACTCACCGTAGCTGTAGAGTCAGATTTTTACAAATCAAGACTAGAGAAGCATTCCAAAATCATTCTAGATGCAATCCAAGAGCAGGCTAATTCTATTGAATCTATCACTTTTATTGCTCAAAAAGTATACCCAAACACTATGCCAGCCTCAGATTTTAACTCAGAGGATAATACAGAACCAAAAAATCTCAGTGATACTATAGCTGATATTTTCAAAGATAGCTTATAATAAATTTTCTCGCTCTTTTAATAAAATTTCTAATTGTATATTGGTATTCTGAATATGAATAAAGGCCTCATACGGAGAAGTAAGTGGCATAATTTGCTTTTTATTATACTTATTATAGTTAAGATAATAGAAAAAATCTCTATTCATACTATAAAATAAATTGCGCATCAAAGGATCATCATCTACTGTATCTACCTCGGCATGCTCTTTACCTAACATATAGGTAGCATACTCCCAGAGGCGGAATACGGCTTTTTCAAGATTGGAATATCTAGACCAATTTCGCTCCTCTTGAATTCTAAGTATAGTCAATTTATTAGATTTACTATTAGCAATTTGAGCTTTAGTAGTATTAAGTGCAATTTCCAAAGTAGCAGATTTAGACATCAGCTCAATATCTTTATGATTTTTGACCTCCATCAAATCAAAATAATTGTTATAAACATACCAATGCACCCCAATATCCTGATGCTCCACCTCCCGAATCCAGGTCACTCGCCCACCTCTAAACCGACGAAAAGATTTCAAAGTCATATTCATAGAACCACCCTTTCTTTCATTTACAATAGTAATGAAATTTTTAATCCCAAGTCCAGTTAAGAGTTTTTCTAATGGTAATTGTCTATATATAATTGGTAAATATACTGAATTAGGACTGAATTTTAGATAAGTTTTAATTCTGTCTATGGTCCCAGCGATTTCATCTTTCCACCAATCAAAATAATACATACTAAGATGGCTACTTCCCCAATAAGCATCTGGGATTATATATATAAGGTCTTTTTGTAGCATTTTTTGAATAATTTCTATAAGTTCTGGATACTTTCTGGCTGCCACATCCAAAAAATGTCCTGTAATAATCACCGAGACTTTAATATTTTGTTTATATAAAAATTGAAATAATGGAATATAAATTTGGGTAAATTCCCTATCCCAGACAGTATCACTTGTCTTTTTATCTACAAAAGGTAATTTAGGATTTTTGAGAATATCTACTAAAGATTTTGAAGTATAACTAAAAATCAGAGATAGAGATATTAGCACTGGATACTCTTGAGGGATTGAAATAAAATTTAGATTTGCTTTGCTCATATTCTATCAATTAAGCCCAATAATTTGGCAACCTCTTTTGACCAATTATGCTGGGATAAATCAGCTTGTTGCCTTTTTAATAAATCTACTCTAGCCTCTTTACTCTGAATAAAGTGAAGAATACTATTCGCAAAAGCCTCAATGTCATAATAGGCAAAAGTCGGAGTAGACGGCACCACCGCAATAAACCCACTAGTCTCCGAGGCAATAGTGGGTAATCCCGAGCGAATAGCTTCCAGAGCTGTCAAACCAAAAGGCTCATTGGGCGATGGCATTACGAATAACTGGCTCGTTTTATAAAGTTGATTTCGTGAGTTTTCATTTACCCAACCTGTAAATAAAATATTTCTCTCTAATTTTCTTTTCGCCACATGCTCTACAATTTCTGGCAATAAATTACCCTCTGTAGACCCGTCACCTGCAATAATAAAAGTCACCTGTGGGTCAATTTGCAAAACTCTAACTGCCGTCTCTAGTAAGAAAAATAAGCCCTTCTGCCCCACAACTCGCCCCACAAAAAGTACATTCTTTCCCTTATCCAAATGCTCAAATCCAATTTTCTCCGGCTTAAAACTAATATCATTATAGATCGGTTGTATTTTCTCAGCTGGGATATTATAATCATCCACCAAAACTTGTTTGGAAATATCCGAGACTACGGCTACTTTTTCAGCTTGATAAAACCCTTTTTTCTCGAGTTCATACAAAGCCTTTGCAGTATGGTCACTATTATGGATATACCCCCCCGATCTATCTACCTCACTGGAATTGATATGATAATAAAAAGGTGTCTCAATCTTATTATGCAAAAGCAAAAAATGAGTAGGTATAGCCATCCAATCCATACCATAAATCACATCAAATTCCTGTTTATTTTTAATAATCCACTCATAAACCGCATAAGCATAAGCTCTAGTCAGTACAGGAGCATTATTGGGGTATAGGGTCTCTTTTTTATTCTCCCCCTTGCTATATAATAGTGGCCATTTGATATTATTTTGCTTCTTCTTACCTTTGGGAATAAATTCAGTTAAATTAAAATCCTCCAGCCCAGGGATAGCTTGGTCTTTTTTGGCATATTTTTTGACTTCTGTCTCTAGAGAAATAATATCTGGGATATTATCAGCATTATGAGGCACTAATACCGTCACTTGAGCCCCCTGATTCCTGAGTTCATCTACTAAACTTCTTACCAAAACTCCCAATCCGCCTTCCATCAAGGGCAAGATTTCCCAAGATAAAATTAATATTTTTTTGGGAGTTTGAGGCATATTTATAATAATATTATATTTGTTATATTATATCATAAATTAAATAAATAAGCAAATTTTGGGAGGGGATTATAATTCTAGACCACCCTTTTATACAATGAATATCCTTCTTTAGAATCAATATCTGGAGCTAGGACTCTTACACTATTCGGAGGCATAGTAATCTCTAATAAGCCAGCATAACCTCCTAGGGGTTCTAATGTCTCCCCTGCTATTGGTTGCAATAAATCCTTAAGTATAGCTACTTCAGTAATAGAGCCGTTTCGCCATTGTATATGCTCGGTTATAGTCTCATTACTTGGGTTGATAATTACTAAAACCGTATCCACCACTTGATTGGTATATCTCTCAAAAGCTAATAATCGATGAGCTGAAGCTATTCTAAAATCCCCCACTCGCAAAGCTCGATGCTTTTTTCTCAAATTGATTAATTCTTTGACCCAAATTAACTCAGGATTATCAGCATTAACTTGACTCCAATCCATAGGAGCTCTCTGCTCCGGATCCCAACCACCCATCATCCCAATCTCGCTGCCATAATACAGATTAGGAGATCCCGGAAGAGTAAATTGCAAAACCTGAGCTAATTTTCTTTTGATAGGATTTTTGATTCTGGTAGCTAGTCTTTCTAAATCGTGATTGTCTAGGAATGTCCAACTTTTTAAGAGTGAATCTATACCTATATCCATAATGGTATGACTAAGCATTGAAGCCACAGTCTCCACTCTAATCTGCTCTTCTACAAGCAAAATAATTAGACTCCTAAAATGATAATTCACCACACCATCCATAGCCGGCATCCAACCCGCTGGATAATTTATAATCTCCCCCACCACCAGAGAATTAGGTTTCTCCTGATGAGTAGCTTGAGTTAATTCAGACAAAAAATAATGCCCTAAATCATAAGCCGTATCCAGTCTCCAACCATCCACCCCATCTTGTAAATAAGTTCTGACCACTGAATCTTGCTCCTGCCACAAATATTCCTGCACTACGGGATTTTCCAAATTTAATTCTGGCAAATTAAACTGCCCCCGCCAAGTCCTAGCCCCACCATTTATGGTCTCATCAAAATAAAACCAATCTCTCCAAGGGCTGTCCAGATTATGAGAAGCCTCTTGGAATTGTGCTGAATTCCGACCTATATGATTGAAAACCCCATCCAAAACTAATTTCATATCCCGGCTATGCAAATTATCTGCCAAAGCTCTCAAATCCTCCTTAGTCCCCAATTCTGGAGAAATTTGCTTAAAGTCCAGACAATCATATTTATGATTCGTAAAACCTAGCTGAATAGGGCTTAAATACAAAACCTCCACCCCTAGACCCTGTATATAATCTATTTTACTAATTAAACTCTGCAAATCCCCACCCCAAAAATCTAATTCCTGAGAATATACATTCAGATCTGGGTTATACTCTCCAGCCTGAGGCTGATCCGACCAAGCCCTCAATTTCCTAGGAGCTTGATACAAATCTTTTTTAGACTCCAGCTTCAAACTAGGAGCAAACCGATCCACAATCACCTGATACACAATAGCCCCATTCCGCCAATCAGACTCCCTCTTACCATAAATATCCATAGCATTAGCAGAACCTTCTATATTATTATTTTCATCTGACATACTGGTATTTTATACACTCCCCCATAAGCTTCAAAAGTTTTATATTTGTTATATTATAACATAAGATACGAATAACTTATAATTTACCTCTCATAGCGAAGGAATAGGAGAAGGGGTTGAGCTAATTCCCCTCTCCGCCCAAGGCGGATTCCATTGAGGGCTTTTGTCCCTCCTATACTTCAGGTTAGGAGGGGGTGCCCGTAGGGCGGGGTGGAGTATTTTGCAACCTGCCTCACTGTCCTCCTTTGGAGGAGGTGCCCGCAGGGTGGAGGTGGATTGAGCTAAAAATAATATTATATCCACACAAAAAAGACCACCCCCGGCGACAAGTCGGGGGTTTTTATTTCTTATACAATATACTTAACTGCCAAATTTATCCTCTGAAATATCAAAGAATTTCTCAAAGAATCGAGTTAGTTTTTGTAAAATATTTTCTCTCTTTTTGGTATAAGCTCCATCCGGTGAGAAAAGAGAAGGTTTACTCGCCATAATCTGAGCTATACCAGTCCCAGCTTCAGCCACTGCCCCATCTCTAAAAGCATTACGAATAAAATTATAAGTAGCCTCTCTATTCAAATCCTCACTAGCAATAATCTTTTCTAATTCCTCAATTTTCTTTTGCTCTACAAAATTATGCCAATCTTTATCCACATCAGACTGCACATCAAGAGTAGAGATAAACTGAGCGATCAAATCCTTTTTATTTCTAAGCCCCACACTCGAAGAAATAGCCTTATCAATATCAACCAGAATCTCCTTATTCTTAATATGATCTTGATGATACTTCCGAATCAAATCCAAAATATAATCAATATTAATCTCAACCTGCTTAATCAGCTCCATTTCGAAGACCAAATCCTCCATAATTGACTCCTTATCCTGTTCATCCTTATTACGAATTCCAATATACAAATCAATATACATACTATGATAATCCTGCAAATCTCGCTGAGACAACATATCATCAGCCTCAAATTCATCAAATGTAGTCAAAATATTCCGCATCCTCAAAATATGCCCATATAATTTGATAAAATCTTTTTGATCTTGCTCACCATCAATACGAGCCCCAATCTCAAAATTAGACCGCAATTCCTCAATCAAATCCACATAACCCCGCACCTCTTTATCCCCATCCTTATACCCCAGATAATAATCCTTATAAGGTTTTAATAATACCACTCCAGTCGCCTCCTTATTCCCAAATAGAGAAATAGCCTCATTAGTAGCCTTCTCCAAATTTCTAAAACAGACAATATTCCCAAAACTCTTAACACTATTCAAAATTCTATTCGTCCTAGAATAAGCCTGCAACAAACCATGAGACCTAAGATTCTTGTCCACCCAGAGAGTATTCAAAGTCGTCGCATCAAACCCAGTCAAAAACATATTCACCACAATCAGAATATCAATCTCACGATTTTTCATTCGCAAACTCACATCCTTATAATAACTTTGAAATTTATCCGCCGAAGTATCATAAGAAGTCCCAAACATAATATTATAATCCCCAATCGCCCGCTCCAAAAAGTCCCTAGAACTCAAATCCAAACCACTAGTATCCTCCGAATTCTCATCAACCATACCATCAGCATTCTCATCATTCACCCCAAAGCTAAAAATAGTAGCCACCCTCAATCTCTGAGCCTCAGGTAAATCAGCCATTTGCCTCCTAAATTCCGTATAATACAAACGAGCAGCCTCAATCGAACTCACCGCCAAAATAGAATTAAATCCCATCAGCCGAATTTTTTGTTTCAATTCACCCGCCTTTTGATTATGGCGAGACACAGCCAAATCAGTAATATTCAAAGTAGCATTGAAAACATAAGATTTAGCATTTCGCTTCGTCTTTTGGTCAAAATGCTCCCGAATATAAGACACAATATTAGCAATTCGCTCCGGAGCCATCAAAGCCGATTCCCGCTCAATATCATTCACCTGCTTATCCTCAATATTCTCAGCCTCCCGCACAGTCGAGACATAATCCACCTTAAACGGCAAAACATTTTTGTCCGCAATCGCATCCACAATCGTATAAGTATGTAATTTATCACCAAAAGCCTGAGCCGTAGTCTTCAAATCCACCCGACCAGAACTAGAAGCATTCACCCCAAAAATCGGAGTCCCCGTAAATCCAAACAAATGATAATTCCGAAAAGCCTTCACAATCGCCGAATGCATATCCCCAAATTGCGAACGATGACATTCATCAAAAATCAAAACAATATGCCCATCAAAAATCGTATGCCCAGCATTTTTACGAATAAATCTATCCAACTTTTGAATCGTCGTAATAATAATTCTAGAATCCGAATCCTCCAATTGTTTCTTCAAAACAGCAGTACTAGTATTACTATCCGCCGCTCCCTTTTGGAATTTATCATACTCTCGCATCGTCTGATAATCCAAATCCTTACGATCCACCACAAACAAAACCTTATCAATATATGTTAATTTACTAGCCAACTGAGCCGTCTTAAAACTAGTCAAAGTCTTACCCGACCCAGTAGTATGCCAAATATAACCACCCGCCTCAACAGACCCCAATTTTTTATAATTCGTACTCACCTCAATTCGATTCAGAATTCGCTCCGTCGCCACAATCTGATAAGGCCTCATGACCAGCAATTGCCTATCCTCCGTAAAGACGCAATATTTAGTCAAAATATTCAGAATTGTATGCTTAGCAAAAAAAGTCCGAGCAAAATCCATCAAATCCATAATCGGCCGATTAGTAGAATCCGCCCACCAACTCGTAAATTCAAAACTATTACTAGACCGCTTCCCCTTTTTGACAGTACCCTCATTCCCCTCCCTGATATGTTGCTCTCGCACCGTATTACCATAATACTTAGTATGAGTACCATTAGAAATCACAAATAACTGCACATACTCGAATAACCCAGAAGCCGCCCAAAAACTCTCCCTTTGATAACGATTAATCTGATTAAAAGCCTCCTGAATCATCACCCCTCGTCGCTTCAACTCAATATGCACCATCGGTAAACCATTCACCAAAATAGTCACATCATAGCGATTCAATCGCTCACCCTCCTCCACCGTATATTGATTGATAACCTGCAAACTATTATTATGAATATTCTTCTTATCAATCAAATCAATATTTTTGAAACTCCCATCATCACGGGTCAGAACCTTAGTACTATCCTCCTGAATAGTAGCCGTCTTATCCGCAATACTCTGATTCTGATTAGCCAAAACACCCACAAAAAACCTCTCCCATTCCGTATCACTAAACACAATACCATTCAATCGCTCCAACTCAGCCTTGAGATTCAGAATCAAATCAGTCTCAGAAGTAATAGTCAAATACCCATAAGCCTGCCCCTGCAACAAAGCAATCAGCTCCCGCTCCAAACCTGCCTCACTTTGATAACTTTTTTCACGAACCACAACAGGCACATATTCAGCAACTACCGTACTTTGGTCCTGTTGAGCGACAAGATTATATTTAGGAGTATTGTTTGACATAGGGGTAAAATTATTAATTAAGATGTAACCAATTAAGAATTATTCATTTTTATTCTCATCGAGATTTTGATTTTTCCTATAATTTTACATAATTCCTCTGCTGATGTATATATACTATCAAATTCTACTTGATTTAGATAATCTGTAGCATACAAAAGTCGTAGCCAATACACTGTTTCCCGAGCTTCTTTATATGCAATACTCATTTTAGCAGTAAAATCTTTATCCGATTGTCCACCAATTGCCTCTTCAACATTCGCACCAATAGAGGTTCCACTCCTCAACATCTGTTTTGCAAGAACAAATTCCTTTTTTTCTTTTACAAGAAATTGATATAATTTCACAACCCTAACTGCAAAGTCAAAAGATTTCTGCTGCACAATATTCTCCTTCATATAAACTTTAATCCTTAATTGATAACTGATTTCTTAACTCTTAATTCTTAATTGTGAATTGATTTCCTGAAAGGTAAGGAGTTTATTACTATAATATTCATATTGCTGACGGCGAGCCTGCAACTCCGCTGGCAAACCAATAGAAATATTATTCACCAAAGCATCGAATTTATCAAGTATAGCCACAATTCGCTCTTGTTCAGCAAGAGGTGGAACGGGGATTTTGTAATTTGATATCATTTGTAAATTTAATCCTCCTCGAGTTCCATCTCCCGACGAAACTTGTCTTAATTGTAGATATTGAGATTGAAGAAAATAAAAAACAAAATCTGAATTTATTTTTGTATCATCAAAAGTTATCGCTGCTAGAGATTGATTTGTAGTTAGATCAATCCTTGTTCTTGCAACCTTTCCACGAGTTTTTCCCTGTCCAGCTAAGGCAATCACCACTGAATTCTTAGGAACATATTTTGCACTACTATTCTTAAGGCCTTCTTCAGTAATAAATTTTTCTGTTTTATCAATAGTTTCATAATTAACTTCTCCAGAACTCATCCATGGAATATGACCATTTTCCCAGTATTTACTCACTCCGGTTTTTGGAGTACCACCTGAGTATATTTTTTTACTTACCTCTCCCAAAGTCTTCCACTCAACATCACCCTTTAATTCTTCATTATTATCTCTTAATTGATAATTCTTAATTAATAATTGTTCTCTATAAAACTCATACTGTTTTTTCCTAGCTTCTAGCTCTGCTTCTAGCTCTGCTTCTAGCTCTGCTTCTAGCTCGGTAAAATGATCCAAAATCCTCACAATCTCCTCCTGCACTGGGAGTGGAGGCACGGGGATTTTTATTTTCTCGACATCAGATTTATTGATAGCTGGAATACTACCATGAGCTACCAAAGTTTCTCTTATAAATTCTTGTTTATTCTTCAAATAATAAAATATAAATTTAGTTATAAATTTATATTCGTCTTTCGATCTATAAGGATAGGACAATCCTCCAGCCCAAAATTTCTCATACATATAATTTACAAAACCTGCATACTCACCTCTTGCTGCAAATGTTATAGCATTACCTTCATTATTATAATTATCATATCTACCATACCAACTACGACCTGAATTTATAACTGGATATTTTCCTTGATTAGATAGTTCTCCAGTTTTAAGAGTTCCCTTACTCAAAGAAGTACCTATTTCACCAAGCTCCATAAACTCCACCCCATCTGGGCATAGTTCTTGAATTAATGCTTCAATTTTGGAGTTAGGTTGTTTCATTGTAATAAATTTATAATAGTACCCTTATCAATCTTATCGATTTGTTGCTGTATATACTGTATTGCTTGCTCTTTGTTCATAACTATTGAAATAATATTGAATATATGGTACTCTATACTTAGAGTTACTGGGTGACGTATCCTACGACTAATGTCGTACGGAGCATTGACCCAGCACTCAGGACTCTATAAAAACAGCTCTCCATTATTAGGAGGGCTATTTTTATTTTTAGGACGAAAAAGCCAGATATTAAATTTAGTTGATTTTTAAACTGGTTGAATTCCACCATGTTAAAATCTGGATTAAAAGCATCTTCCCAAATACCAAGAAATTCAATAGTAAATTTGTTTGACATCCATTTCTGTACTACAAATCTTGGATCCTCTGCATTCTTCCACTTAGCCATATCGGTAAGTGAAAAATAGTCATTATCATCTTTTGATGTTCTGACACTTACTTCAATATTTTGGATGCTTATTTTTTTAGACATATTTCTTAATTCGTAATTGCCCTAATTCTCAATTGATTTCACAATCTCATCTATTCCTTTATAGTTTTTTATAATAAATTTAGTATACTTCATATCACTTCTTCTTTATTACCTAATTATACCATGTGACATATCTTTTTCCATAACTATGAAAAAGATGAGAAGCATAGTAGACAAGTTGTGACTTTTGTAGGTGACAAATGAAAGTAGTTTATATAGTTATAAAAAGAGTTTTTAATTTTGTCTCCCTTAGGAGGGAGTACCCGTAGGGGGAGGGTGGATACAACATAAACTAGAACTCAATCCACCTCCGGCACTCCGTGCCACCTCCTCCAAAGGAGGACAATTACTATCCAATTTACTATTATTAGTCTAGTAATGTATATAATCCCTTTTGTCGACGATTACCTCATCTCGTACAAACTATTGAAATAATATTGAATCTGTGGTATAATTTATTTATTAGATAAGCCTGTCTTATAGTGAAATCTGGCTTCATGCCAGCGGAGGGTATCCTCCTTAGCTACTAGATGGGCTTATTTTATTATCTTTGGTCAGAGGATTTTTTGAATTATAAAAATTCTTCCAAATTTTCTTATTATTATGATCTGTCATAGTATAGGCATCAAAATCATATATATCGCATACTTGAAATTTTTTAGACATCAAATAATCATAGAATCTAGTTTCTCCTTTCTCAAAAACTCGCTGAACCGCCCATAGACAATAGTCTGTGATAGATAGAAGTGGCTCTTCTTTATAGCTTTGTACATTGTACACAATGTTATGCTTAATTTGTGTGGAGCCATTTTTTATAATATATTTTGCGGTAGCTTTATCTATAGCTAATTCTAAATTAACTTCATTTGTAGATCTTTTTAATTGTGCAATATTTAATACAAGGTTTTTATGTACCTTATCCCTAAGTAAGTGAGCCAATAAATCAGCGTAAAATTCACTTTCTTTTTTATTATGTTTCTTAATAAATAGTTTTGGTATTTTTCTTGCTACCACACATTGAAAAGAAAATGGTAATTCTAGTATTAAATCAAAGAACTCTTTTCTTATCTCTGGGATATCATCTTTTGCATGAAATACAAATTTATCATATTTTGTAATTCTTTTTTTTACACTTGATATAGTAGCATAATATGGGTTTGTTTCGATTGACTGAGCTAAATTTTTTATTTTATTTCTAATATCATCAATATTATTAGACTTGTATTTGAATTCATCTTTTATACTAACCATACCAAGGCTAAATGTTTTACTAACTCCTTCATTCCCAATTATAACAACTCCACCCTTTCCAAAAAAATTTGGATCTCCTGCTTCATCAATGAATTTATGTATTTTTGTCCCCATATTACCTGCCTTCTATCCCCCTCACAATCTCATCTATTCCCTGCCTCAACTCCTGTTGCCTTGCTACAATTTGGTCAATTTTTGCATTTAGTGCTGTGATGTCTATTACTTCTCTATTGTCTTTTTGTTCTACATAACTTGAAACGGAAAGATTATAGTCATTCTCGGCTATGGCTTTATGATCGACCATTTTAGCAAAGTATTCTATATCTTGCCTATTGGTATAGGCTGATAGGATTTTTTGTCTATGCTCGGTGGTAAGTTTGTTTTTATTACCTCCTCTGGTGAATTCATTAGTGGCATCTATGAATAATATCTGATTGTCTTTTTTGCTTTTCTTTAATACCAATATACAAGTTGCTATCCCAGTCCCAAAGAATAGGTCTGGAGATAATTGGATGACTGCATCTACATAATTATTCTCGACTAAATATTTGCGAATTTTAGCTTCAGCTCCACCTCGATACATTACTCCGGGGAATTCTACAATAGCCGCTGTTCCACTGGTAGAAAGCCAAGTCAACATATGCAGGGTAAAAGCAAGGTCGGCTTTACTCTTGGGGGCTAGGACTCCAGCGGCTGAAAATCTTGGGTCATTGATCATAAGTGGATTATTATCCCCGTCCCATTTAATTGAATATGGTGGATTGGAGACTATGGCATCGAAGGGCTCTTCATCCCAATGTTTAGGGTCTGTGAGGGTGTCGCCATGAGCTATATTAAAATGATTATAATTGATATCGTGTAGAAACATATTGATTCTACATAGATTATAGGTGGTTAGATTGATTTCCTGCCCATAAAAACCTTGTCTGACATTGTCTTTGCCTAGTACTTTGGCAAACTTAAGGAGCAATGAACCTGATCCACAACAAGGGTCATAGACTTTATTTACTTCTTTTTTACCTACGGTGGTGATTTCTGCTAATAATTCGCTTACTTCTTGAGGGGTGTAATATTCTCCTCCAGATTTACCCGCACTAGAGGCATACATTGCCATCAAATATTCATAAGCATCACCAAAGGCATCGATGGTATTATCTGTATAATTGCCAAGTTTTAGCTCTCCGATTTTATCTAATAATTTGACTAGGTTCTGATTTCTTTTCTCGACACTGGCTCCGATTTTGTTGGAATTGACATCCAGATCATCGAATAATCCTCTCAAATCGTCTTCACTAGCGGCTCCCTTGGCTGAGTTTTCGATATTATTGAATACTCTTGAGAGTGTCTCATTGAGATTGTCATCATTTTTGGCATTCTTCCGTACATTGACGAATAATTCGCTAGGTAGTATATAAAAACCTTTGATAATAACTACACTGGCTCTCGCAAATTCTGCTTGCTCATCAGACAAAGTGGTATAATCAAAGTCAGTATTCCCAGAACTTCGCTCATAGTCATTGATATAATTGGTCAAATTTTCACTAATAAAACGATAAAACAATATGCCCAAAACATATTGCTTAAAATCCCAACCATCCACACTACCCCGCAAATCATTAGCAATTTGCCAAATAGTTTTGTGTAGCTCTGCTCTTTCTTGCTCTTTATTCATATAATTTATTTATATACTTTTATTATACCACATTTTAGCACTTTTTGGTAGGGAGAAATTAATTATGAATTGTGAATTGTGAATTAAGAGTTCTATCCTCCTCCGCCCTTTCAGGCCACCTCCTCCAAAGGAGGACAGAAGCTCAATTTAGATCTAATTATTTTCAGTATGGGGTAGGAATTTTTCTATTTCAGCTTCTAATTCTTCTGGTTTTGGTAAATATAGTTGATATTGGGATACAAACATTTGATTACTTATGCCTCCCATTGCGTATTCCATTTTTATATCATTTTTTGCTGCACTTAAAATTATGCCTATTGGCTCATTATCCCCTTGTGTATTTTCTTCAGTTTTAAAATAGTTTAGATACATATTCATCTGTCCAATATCTGTATGATCGGCTTCTCCAATTTTGAGGTCAATTAGTATAAAGCATTTTAGGATACGATGATAAAATACCAAATCTATATAATGATGCCGACTATCAAAACTCAGACGAAATTGTCTTTTGACAAAAGTGAATCCTTTTCCTAATTCCAACAAAAACATTTGTAAATTATCAATAATTTTTTGCTTCTGAAAAATTATAAGGTTCTGGGATACCTAAAAACTCTAAAATATATGGCTCTTTGATAATATCTTCTGCTTTTTGGATTATTTGTCCTTTATGTGACAGTTTTAATAATTCGTTTTTATCCTTACCTAGAGCAAATCTCTCGAATAACATTGATTGTTTTTGTCTTTTGAGCTCTCTTACTGACCAGTTTTCTAGTCTACATTGTTTTTCGTAAAAGTTGCGGGCAAGGTGATTAGAGACTCCCAAAATTTCCACATAATGGCTCCATGTCAATTTGCCAGACGCGTCTGGTGTTTTGGGGAAATATAGGTAAAAAATCCTCATATATTGAAGATTGGTTCTACTAAAACCTTTTCCATATTTTTTTAGTTCTTTGGAAAGGGAAATTAGCAATTCCTTTCCGTATTCTGCTTTAAATTTTCCTTCTTGTTCGAATTCTACAATGGCTTTTCCTATTTCCCAATAAGTTTGTAGAAGTATTGTATTAAGACTGGATACGGCTTCTTTTCTTCCTTGTTCAAGGATTTGGGATATATGTTGTGCAAGATTTTGATATTTAGTTATATTTTTCATATTTGGATTTAGTATATAGTTGTACTATAGCATTAAAGTAAATGATTGTGAATTTTACATTATGGATTATGAATGGTGAATGGTGAATTGTAGGAGCGTCACGCCCGAGGCGGATGTATTCAACCTCTCAGTCGCCTGTGTTTTGTCCTAAATTCCCCTCTTGAGGGGTGGCAGGCTTGCCTGACGGGGTGGAATAAAGTATTTATAAATAACACAAAAACACCTCCACCCCACCGTCTAAAAGACGGCACCCCTCAAGAGGGGAATTTAACTCAGTCCACACCCGTCGACTTCGTCGCCACCCTCGCCGGCGAGGGACAGAGAACACAGTTCCAGAGGGCAGTCCTCCTCCGTCACCTACGGCGACACCCACCTCCTAAATCAATATAGGAGGGACTTAAAGCTCCCCCAAGGGAGGACAAAGAGCGAGTTGCAAAATACTCCACCCCACCGTCTAAAGACGGTACCCCTCAACGAGGGGAATTTTTAACACCAAAGCACAGGCGGCTGAAAGGTTAAGTACATCCGCCTCGGGCGTGACGCCCCTACAAAAAGCCAATATACTAATCTACAACTTGAATTGAGACAATAATTATATCTTGTTCTAATTTGAATGTTTGGGGGTTGTCTGTTCCTTCTAATGTTTGGAATTGCCATTCTACTATTCCGACTGGTTGGCTGATTGTGTCTTGGTGTTTTTGGATTAAAGTTTGTATTTCCTCTGGGGCTTGTATAGTGAGTTTGATATTTTGTTCTTTTGACAATTTGGAGTTCTTACGGGTAATTTGTAAATTACGGATTAACTCTCGGACTAGTCCTTCTTCTTTGAGCTGAGGGGTGATTATATCATCTAAACTCAAGACTAGTCCTTGATATTCTATACTATTGTCTGAGACTTTCTGAGTAAGAATTTCTTTGACATTAATCTCGGTCTTGATAATTTCTTGCATCCAAAGCTCTAAATCTATACCTTCTATACCCATCGATTGTAATGGTTGTCTGACTTTGATAGCCGAGACTTCTCTTAATTTGAATCCTTGCTCGAGAATTCCTTTGACTTGCTCTACTTTTTCTAATAATTTATTATCTATCTCTCCCTCATATTCTGGATAAGTGCTCAAGTGAATTGACTGTACTGCCTGCTTGTCCTGACTTAATACTAGCTCCTGATACAGATATTCGGTGATAAATGGTGCAAAAGGAGCTAAAAGATGAATTAATTTTACAAAATTATTATATAGAGACTGCAAAAACTCTGTATCTCCATTGGCAAAATCTGTTCTAGCGGTACGAATATACCATTTAGAAATATCATCCATACAGGCTTTGATCTCTCGAGTGGCTTGTGGTATACGATAATTATCCAGAGCCTGATTGACTTCGGCTATGGTTTTATTAACTCTGGTGTATAGCCATTGATTCTTGGGGTTTTGTGGTTGATGCTCACTAAATTCCGGCTTCCAATCTACAAAATTAGCATAAGTGACCAAGAAGCTATACATATTCCAAAGTGGCAATAGATATTCTTGGGTGATAATTTTGACAGTTTTGGCTGAGACTGTAGTATCCTCTCCCGCTGCAATCGGAGTGGAGAAAAAGTTTAACCTCAGAGCATCAGCTCCAAATTGGTCAATCAAATCAATTGGATTGGCATAGTTTTTCTTACTTTTGGATAATTTTTGCCCATCATCTGCTAAAACTAATCCATTTACAATTACATTTTTGTAACTTGGCTTATCAAATAAAGCCGTAGATATAGCTAAGAGTGAATAAAACCAACCTCTAGTCTGATCTACTCCCTCAGCGATATATTCGGCTGGGAATTTAGCTTCAAAAATTTCTTTATTCTCAAAAGGATAATGGAATCTGGCAAATGGCATAGCTCCAGAATCATACCAGACATCTAGCACATCTGGGATTCGTCTATATTCCTCCCCGTCTAGATTAAAGACAATATCATCTACATAGGGGCGATGCGGGTCGGTAATTGCAAATCCAGATAGTCGCTCTAATTCGGCAAATGAGCCAATTATCTTGGTCTTACCTGATTCAGATTTCCAAACTGGGAGCGGAGTGCCCCAATATCTAGTTCGTGAAATTCCCCAATCTTTGATTTCTCTTAGCCAATTTCCAAATCTACCTTCTTTGATATGCTCTGGAATCCAATTTATCCCATCATTATGAGTAGCCAGTCTGTCTCTCAGAGTACTCATAGCTACATACCAAGAGGTAATTGGTTTATAAATAAGCGGGGTATTAGTTCGCCAACACATTGGCAAATCATGCTCATAATCCTCCACTTTGAAAAGTTTATTGGCCTGTTTTAAGTCCTCAATAATATATTTATTGGCTTTGCGATAAAACATCCCGGCATAATTGGGGATTTCCTCAGTAAAATCTCCCTGATCATTCAAGACATCTACTGATACGATTCCTACCTTTTGGAAAATCTCATTATCCTCGGCTCCATAAGGGGCAAGATGCACAATCCCAGTTCCTGAATCGGTGGTCACATAATCCCCTTCATAGATCACAAAGGCTTTATCTTTACCTACAAAATAATCGAATAAAGGCTTATAACTCTTACCTAATAAATCTTGCCCTTTATATTCAGCTAACACGGTATACTCTTCCCCAAAAATGCTCTGAGCCAAATCTCGAGCTACGATATATTGCTCTTCTGTATTAGGGATAGAAACTTTGATATAGTCAATTTGTTTGTTCACTGCTAAAGCAAAATTAGTCGGTAATGTCCAAGGAGTAGTAGTCCAAGCTAAGACAAAAGTACTCGGGCTATCTGTGAGCTCAAATTTAATCGTCACAGCTGGGTCAATTTGTTTTTTATACCCGCCTAGAGATACTTCGGCATTGGATAGAGTTGTCCCCGCTCGAGTAGAATATGGCACTACTTTGAAGCCCTCATATAATAGACCTTTCTGATATAATTCGGATAAACTCCACCAAATAGATTCGATATAGTCAGCATCCATAGTGGCATATTCCTCATCTGAGTTAGTGAGTCGTCCGATTTTATACTCCAGCTCAATAATCCCCTCTCTGTGAGCTAAGACTGTTTCTCGACACAGCTGATTGAATCTGTCTATGCCATAATCTTCAATATCTTTTTTTTGCTGAAAACCTAATTTTTTCTCAATTTCATATTCCACTGGGATGCCCTGACAATCCCAGCCAAGACTACGGCTAACTCTATAACCTTTCATAGTCCATAGTCTAGGCATTATATCTTTGAGTGCAAAAGTCAACATATGCCCAGCATGAGGCTCTCCATTAGCGGTAATTGGACCATCATAAAAAGTTTTGGTTTTGTCTGCTGGTCTCGTGTCTATTGACTTCTGGAGGATATTTTCTACTTTCCAAAATTCTAGAGTTTGTTTTTCTAATTCAGGGAAAGAGACATTGAATAGCGGTTTTTTGAACATATCGTTTTATTGTATAACTAATCTATTATTAATATGTAGTGTAGCATAAGTTAGTATAGTATTCAAGATAAAACTAGTATTTTTGTGCTAGCTAGATATAAATAATGTCTTTCGTGTTCTATAAATTTCTTTCGAGCATTGTATCATCAGATACACAGTGAGAAAAAATTTGATAGAACTACAGAAAGACCAGATACTAGGATACTTGTAATTTGACTTCCTTTTCAATTCACCTAAAAAGGTGTATAATATTGTCAAACCTTCAGAATGGGGTTGCGAAAAATTGAAACCCACCTTGAATTACAGGGAAAAATATATTTTTTCCGTTATACATTATAAAGGGATTCAGACGCAGTATGAAAATACACCGCCCCTGCATTGAGGGTTTTTTGTTTTGAGAAAATGAAAGAGCCGGGCTACAGGGTAGCCTCGGCTGGAGGAGTTAGTAGGGGGGTTCATCTGGGTAATATGGGCAATCTACCTCCGGACAGATACACCAGTCTCCACTAATGGGACATTTCCTGTAGATTAGGAAATTACTAGAGTTACTAGAGTTACTAGAGTTATTTGGCTTTGTCGCCACAGTGTTTTGATCTTTCATGATGTTCTACAACGACACAACGATTATCATTATACTCTTCTTAAATAATTTGTCAAGACCATTGTGTATGCTCAAACTATATGTTATAATATTTATATATGAAAATCATACAGACTAAAATTCCAGATTTGCTAATCATAGAGCCTCAAGTTTTCGAGGATAATCGAGGTTATTTTGTGGAGACCTATAATCAGTCTAAATTTGAGGCTAATGGCCTTAATTATACTTTTATTCAAGATAATCAATCATTTTCGCAATATGGGACTATTCGAGGTCTACACTTTCAAACTGGAGATTATGCTCAAGCGAAATTAGTCCGAGCTGTACAGGGAAAAGTTTTAGATGTAGCAGTAGATTTGAGAAAAAATTCTCCCACTCTTGGGCAATGTGTGACAGTAGAATTATCTGATACTAATTTTAGACAATTACTCATCCCGAGAGGATTTGCCCATGGTTTTGCTGTTATTTCTGAGACGGCAATTTTTGCTTATAAATGCGATAATATATATCACAAAGACTCCGAAGCTGGGATTCTATTCTCTGATAGCACTCTTAATATTGACTGGCAAATTCCAGCCGAGAAGCAAATTATCTCAGCCAAAGACCAGACTTGGCCTAGTTTAACCAAATATTTAGCAAAAATATGATTTTAATCACCGGAGCAAATGGACAATTAGGGCAAGTATTTAGGAATATTCTCTCTACTCAAGAGGTTATTTTCAAAGACAGAGAATTAGATATTACGGATATTGAAGCTTTGCGAGAATTTATATCCCAACACAAAATTGAGACTATTATCAATACGGCGGCTTATACGGCGGTGGATTTAGCTGAGACTGAATCGGCTTTAGCCTTTCATATCAATAGTCTGGGAGCGAGAAATTTAGCTATGATTAGCCAAGAATTTCAAATCAAACTAATTCATATCTCGACTGATTATGTCTTTGATGGAACTAATTACAAGCCTTATACCGAGATAGACAAACCTAACCCGATGTCAGTGTATGGGCATTCTAAATTAGAGGGTGAAAAAGCCGTACTAGAACTTGCTTATTCAGCTTATATTATCCGCACTTCTTGGCTTTATTCTGGTTTTGGGAAGAATTTCTTGACCAATATCACCAGACTAGCTCTAGAGCGAGATAGCCTATCTATTGTAGCTGACCAAATTGGAACCCCTACTTATGCCCCAGATTTAGCAAGAGCGATTCTAGAATTAACCACCACCTTACAGCCTCAGACCACACAAATACTCCACTATTCCAATCAGGGAGTGGCCTCTTGGTATGATTTTGCTTATGAGATTATAAACTTACAACAGATAAATTGTAAGCTAACACCAATCCCAACTACAGCTTATCCTACCCCAGCTACTCGGCCTTATTATTCTGTATTAGATAAAACTTTAGTCACCAATCTATTACAATCCCCCATCCCACATTGGAAAACTAGCTTAACTCAACACCTCGCTTCTCAATAAAGTTTTTGATTGTCTCTAGCCTCTGCTCTACACTACCTCTAGCGACACAATACTGCTCTGGAGCTAGCCATAAATTTAGATATTGTTCTAAAACTTCAGCTATTTCTGTCTGAGATTGTGGATTGGCTCTCAAATATTCCGGCTCAGCGGGGAATTCTACTGGCAGATAAATAATATAATCGTATTGTAATAATCGCTCTCGAATTAGAGCTTTATATAAGCCTAAATCTGTCTTAGACATTGAACTTGAGACTACCGCATAGCCAAGATAATCTAAGACCGACCTGTCGGTGATAAAACCCTGCTCCCACATAGAATTTTCTTTTTCTAACTGATTCAGTAATAAATGTTTTTGGAAAATAGCACGGACATCGGATGGTAATAATTCAAAATCTCTCACCCCATTGTCTTCCCAAAATGTACGGACTGTTCGTTGTAAAACTGGTAATTTATATTCAGTGGCTAAAGGCTGTACTAAAGTACTTTTACCCGTCCCATGAGCTCCTGTTAGAATAATTTTCATATTTTTATGATATAATATTAGTATAATTAATTATAACATATATGAATATTGGAATTATTGGACTTGGGAAAATGGGAATGGCAATTGCCAAGCGAGCTATTCAGCATAATCACACTGTCTCTGGATTTGCTCCCTCAGTCGAAACTAGAGATTTAGCAGCTACCTTTGGAGTTACTCCTTATGAGTCTATCCCTGATTTAGTGACCAACTTACCAGCTCCAAGAACAATTTGGCTAATGGTACCAGCTGGAGAAATTACTAGATCTACTATTACAATATTATCCGAACTTCTGACAGCAGGAGATACCGTGATTGATGGCGGGAATAGCTATTTCAAAGATTCTCAAGCACATTCTGAAATGCTAGAATCAAAATCTATCAATTTCATTGATGCAGGAACTAGCGGGGGTCTCAGGGGAGAGCAAATTGGATTTTCATTGATGCTAGGGGGGAAACAAGAACTAATAAACTCTTACGAACCCCTTTGGGAGGCTTTAGCTGCACCCGAGGCTTATGCTTATATGGGAGAAGCCGGCTCAGGACATTTTGTCAAAATGGTACACAATGGTGTTGAGTATGGAATTATGCAAGCTATGGCTGAAGGTTTTGAATTAGTTAAAAGTGGACCTTATCCTAATTTAGACTTACAACAAGTCTCTAAAGTTTGGAAAAATGGTTCTATAATTAGATCTTTCTTAATGGACTTAGCCTATGAAGCCTTCCAAAAAGAGGCAGATTTAAGTTCTCTATCTGATTATGTGGATGATAATGGTATGGGAAGATGGACAGTAGATACCGCTATTGAGCATGCAATCCCAGCTCCTGTGATTACCGATGCGGTATTTGCAAGATTTCGTTCTAGACAAGATGAATCGTTTGCTGGCAAAACCCTAGCTGCTCTCAGAAATGAATTCGGGGGACATGAGATCAAAAAGAAATAATCTTTAATCTAGATTATTCTCTTGGAGTAGTTGATTATATTTTTGATTTTGCTCGGCAATATCTTTGAGCTGACCTCCATTAACAGGGAAATCAAAACAATCTTGAGTATATACCTTTTTGTTTTTACAAGAATCTTTTACCTCTGTATAAAAAGCAGTGTCATCCTCAATTTGACTCATAGAATCAATATCTATAGACAAAATTTCAACTGATTTTCCAAAAGCTTCTGAACTCAAAGCTACATATTGCTGATTATCTCTTCTTTTACCCAATTTATACTCAGATTGATTACAAGGAAACTCTGCGGAACATTCCCTTAGAGTTAATTTTTTCTCACCGATTGATAACTCACATTTTACATCTGTCAATTCAGTTTTTCCACAACCCTCACCTATCAGATTGGCTTTAATAATTTCAGTGCGAGGGCTAAAAAAAGCAAAAATACTAGTAAACACAATTACTATAATCACCGCTATAATATTGCGAGAAACTCTCTGATTACTCAAGTTTTTGGTAGCTGATGGAGTTAAATCTATTCTATCGGACATACTTTTGGAGCATTATCTGTGTTAGATTTTTTAGTTTTACCATAAGTATTGTATAAATACTCTACAATAGCATCTGATTCATATAACATCACATTTTTTTCTTGATCCACTAAAAATGGCACTTGGGCTTTGCCTCCTAATTTTACCATAATTTCTCTCTGAGCTGAGCCATTATGAGAAATTCGGGAAATAAAATCTAATTCTAAATCATGTAAAGCTACCCTAACCTTATGGCAAAAAGGACATTCTTCTTTTTGATATAATTCTAACATATAATTTAAATTAATTTGATAATATTTATATTATAGCATAAGAATACATTATATTGGAAGTAAAAAAATGAGACTCGCATAGGCACGAGTCTCTGGGGATTGGGAGAAAATCTATTTCCCAAAAATTATGACATGGGGGCGGGGTTTTTTAATACCCTTATATTTCTTTTTCTCTCTTGACTTTTCCAAAGACTGAAAGCTCCTCCAAAGGAGGACAATTACTTATTTAGTACTTTGTTTATTTATTCCACCTACTTAATAGTATGTCTGAGCTCATCACCCCCTTCTCATTGAATAAAATCCTATACTTTGCTATAATTGATTCAATATATAGCTTAATATAATCAGACTATGCCTCTTGAATCTAAATATGAAATCACTACAAGGGAAGCCTATTGGCGGGACTTCTGGGCTAAACAGAATATCTATGCCTTTGATGAGAATTCAGATAAGCCAATTTTCTCAGTAGATACTCCCCCACCTTATGTCTCGGCAGACCATTTACACCCAGGGCATATTATGAGTTATTCTCAAGCGGAATTCGTGGTCAGATTCAAGCGAATGCAGGGTTATAATGTGTTTTACCCAATGGGATTTGATGATAATGGACTCCCAACCGAGCGACATGTAGAGAAAAAATATAAAATCAAAAATAAAGACTCTATCAGTAGATCCGAATTTGTAAAATTATGCCTAGAGGAAACTCAAAAAGGTATTCAGACCTATCGTAATCTCTGGTCACTTTTAGGAATTTCTGTGGATTGGTCTAAGACTTATTCTTCTATCAATACTCACTCTCAGAAAATTGCTCAATGGTCATTTTTAGATTTATATAATAAAGGTTTACTTACCCAGCGAGAAGAGCCCATTATGTGGGATATTAGCTTCCAGTCTGCTCTAGCCCAGACAGATTTAGAGGACTCTGAGCAGGACTCACACCTGAATGATATTATTTTTATCTCTCAAGAATCTGGAGAGCAGCTGATTATTGCTACCACCAGACCAGAGCTTTTACCAGCGGCGGTGGCTTTGTTTTTCCATCCTGAGGATAGTCGCTATCAGCATCTGATCGGGACTAAGGCTATTACTCCAATCTCTGGACATACCGTGCCAATACTCACTGATGAGACTGTGGATAAAGATTTTGGGACAGGTTTGATGATGGTCTGTACTTGGGGAGATAGGGAAGATATTGCTAAGTGGAAAAAATATAATCTTGAGACTAGGTTAATTTTTAATCAAAAAGGAATTTTGAATGAGATGGCTGGTAATTATGCTGGAGGACATATTAGCAAATTAAGACATCTAATTTTAGAAGATTTGAAAACTCAAAATTTATTGGTCAAGCAAACTCCCATCACTCATACAGTACAAGTCTCAGAGAGATCAGGTACTCCAATAGAATTTATCTTGACCAAACAATGGTTTATCAATGTAGTAGAGCATAAAGAGGAATTATTAGAGCAAGGTAAAAAACTAAATTGGCACCCAAAGCGAATGTTCTCTATATATGCTGACTGGGTAAGCTCACTCAAATGGGATTGGTGTATTTCTAGACAAAGATATTATGGAGTCCCAATTCCAGTCTGGTATCATAAACAGACTGGAGAGATTATACTCCCACAAGAGGATGAATTACCAGTAGACCCAACCGAATATACCCCTAGAGGTTATAAATCTGAGGATTTGATCCCGGAACAAGATGTGCTAGACACTTGGATGACATCATCTATGTCTCCTGAAATTGGAGCAGGTCTAGTCTCAAACCCTGAGCTTATTGCTAAATTATTCCCATCTAGCCTAAGACCCCAGGCCTTTGAGATTATCCGAACATGGCTATTTTATACAGTGACTAAAGCCTATTTTCATCATAATAGTCTACCCTTTAGTGATGTGATGGTATCTGGACATGGACTCGATAATCAGGGTCGTAAAATTAGCAAGAGACTTGGGAATTTCACTCCACCAGAGCAAACTATTGCTAATTACGGAGCTGATGCTATGAGATATTGGGCTACGGGGACAACTTTAGGAGAGAATATTCGCTTCAATGAAGAGGAAATCAAAAAAGGTAAAAAAACTGTCAATAAACTATTCAATGTTGGAAAGTTTGCTGAATTACATTTACAAAACTTTACTTTACCAGATCAAGCTCCAGAATTAGAGCTAATTGACAAATGGATACTAGCTGAACTCAATCAAACCATCACTCTTGCTACTGAGAGCTTCGAGCAATATGAATATTACAAAGCCCGAACCGCCATAGACCAATTATTCTGGAATAAATTCACTGATTATTATCTCGAGCTGATCAAATATAGATTATATGATGAGACTCCAGAAGGTCAAAACTCCCGTCTAGCGGCACAATATACTCTGTATGTATATATTGAGAGTTTACTCAAATTATATGCCCCAATTATGCCATTTATCACCGAAGAGCTATATCAAGGACTATTCCTAAACAATAATACTCTGAATACCAGCATACATATTGCCAATTGGCCACAAAGCAATACAGCTTGGCAATTATCTGAAGAAGAGAATAATTTGATGACAGATATACTAGCCGTAGTAGAAGCCGTCCGAGCCTATAAATCACAAAATAGTATCTCACTTGGCAAAGAAATTGAGACTTTCACCTATACTTCTACTCAAGATTTAAGCCCTTATGAGAACTTCCTAGCCAAAGCCCTCAGGGTCGGGGAATTGGTGAAATAGGAGTTACGTAGGGGCGTCACGCCCCTACGATTAAAAAAACAAAAAAAGGCGCCGATCTCATAGACCAGCACCAAAAAATTAAATTTTGAGGGATAAACCCTCCTAATCGGAGCGGCAGGATTTGAACCTACGACCCCCTGATTGTTGTCAGGTGCACTACCACACTGTGCTACGCTCCGATGAAACGGTGAAGAAGGGACTTGAACCCCCGACTTCCTGCTTCTCAGGCAGGCACTCTACCTCTGAGTTACTCCACCGTGAAGCATATACTATTATACTTATATTCATAAATTTGTCAAGAGCTGGGGGATAATTACACTTTATTAAAAGAAAAACTCCCGAACCGTAAACGGACGGGAGGAGGTGGCACAAAGTGCCGGAGGTGGATTGGAAGCTAACTGTATATAAATTAGTAAAAGATATAAAAATAATATAAACTATATTATTAAATATATAGAAATTAAAAAATGTCTAATCACAACTATAATATAAAATTAAAGCCAATAGCAGATAAACTCAAGAAAGAAATGACCAAAGCAGAAGCTTGTCTATGGAAATACATACTCAAGGGTAGTAAAACTAAATACAAATTCCGTAGAAAAAGAACTATTGATAAATATATAGTAGATTTTGTATGCTTAGAATTGAATTTGATTATAGAAGTAGATGGAGAAAGTCATAATCATATAGAAATAGCTCAAAATGATGTACTTCGGCAGAATAAATTAGAAAACTTAGGCTTTAGAGTAATAAGATTTACTGATGATGAAATTCTAAAAGAATTATCTAGTGTAGGAATAATTATTGAACAAATTATATTAGAGCAAGAAACTTTATTGAATCTAAAAGGTAAAAAATAGATAATTAACCTTAATCCACCCCCGCCTTGCAGGCTCCCCCCTCCAAAGGGGGACAATTTATCTGATCCATTTGTCTACCTTCGGATGCTACTCTGTCCTCCTTCGGAGGAGGTGGCACAAAGTGCCGGAGGTGGATTAAACTTAAATTCCTCAACTTAATTTCAAAACTGCCCATCCCCAATACCCTACTCCTGCCAACACCAGCCACCAGAACCCAAGCCAAGCTGAGATACCAATCCAAAAGCTCAAGCTCCAGAGTCCAGACAGACTGAGCCAATAGCTAATATTATTATCTATTTGTTTGTGATGAGCAAAAAGCAGATAAAATCCAGCAAAGGCTATAATACTTGTCACCATCCAACCAAAGAAATTCATCAACGGCACCCCATAATACCATCCCCCACCTTCCCATATCCAGAACCCAAGAGCCGTGGCTCCTGGATCAAGAATAAAATCAAAAGTAGTCATCAAAATGGCCCCAATTAGAATCTTGAGCCACACTTTCTTGATTGCGAGCCTACTCACCAAGACCAAACTAAAGAAAAATATCGGCACCCAAGATAAACTCACTGTCCAAGGCACTAACCCGAAAACTTTGAGATTACCAAGCACCTCACCATAGACAAAATTACTATAGGGCCAACCGGTAGCGATAGCAAAAGACTCTATCAAAAGTGGATAGCTAAATATGATTAGTATTTTCCACCAATCTTGCCTCCAATCACACCATTTTGAAAGTCCATATAATATAGGCAAGGCAATCAAAACATTATTCAATTGCGAGATGGCTTGGAATATCCAAAAAGGAAAAGGCAAGGCTTCAGGCCTCAGACTAAAATAGACTACAAAGAATCCACTCAGGATTAAGACAATAGCTGGGATAATTAATAATAATTTTTTCTGCATATATGATATACTTAGATTATACAATTATATCATAATGAGTATTACTAAACTATTACGAATTTCCAGACCCCGATTTTGGATTTATCTCTTAGGCCCTTATTTGATTGGGAGTATTCTTGCCTTTGAGCCGATGCAAATTATCTGGCAATGGCAGTTTTGGCTTGGATTTGTATACTTTACTCTACCGGCTAATCTTTTGATTTATGGAGTCAATGATATTTTTGACTATGAAACCGATAAACTCAATCCCAAAAAACAAAATTATGAAGCTCTAGTCACTCCCTCTGAACATATTTTTCTTTGGACTGTAATTATACTCACTAATATTCCTTTTATTCTAGCTATATATTGGATTAACCCTTTGACTTTATTCGGGTGGCTTGGATTTATTATCTTGGGAGTACAATATTCAGCTTGGCCAATTCGAGCTAAGGCGAAGCCATTTTTGGATTCTATTTTTAATATTTTATATATTTTCCCCGGAGTGATTGGATATGCTCTCTTGTCGAGTAAACTTAATCTGGACTGGAAATTATTATTAAGTGCTGGACTATGGACTATGGCTATGCATACTTATTCGGCTATACCAGATATTGAGGCTGACCGGGCTAGTCACACCCCCACCATCGCCACTGTACTGGGAGCTAAGTTGACCTTGGTATATTGTTTTTTCTGCTATACCTTGGCGGGAATTCTCTTAGCCCAATTTAGTACCGCACTTGGGATTATAATCGCGATTGTATATGGATTTATGATTGGCTTTAGCTGGTCTCATAATACCGCTAAAATATTCAGATTATATACCTATTTCCCAGCCTTAAATACAGTAATTGGCTTGATTTTATTCTGGAGTATTGTGATTTGGTATAGGTAAGTTATTATGTTGTAAATCTCGCGTAGGGGCGTCACGCCCGAGGCGGATGTACTCAACCTTTCAGTCGCCTGTTTTTGGTACTAAAATTCCCCTCTCCTCCCAAGGCGGATTTCATTGAGGTGGTGCCCATAGGGCGGGGTGGATGCATTTTGTCCCTCTTTGGAGAGGGGGAACCGCTTGCGGTGGGTGTGGACAGAATTTACAATTCAAAATCTATAATGTATAACTACAGATCAATTATTCCACCCCGTCAGGCAAGCCTACCACCCCTCAAGGAGGGGAATTTAGCTCAGTCCACATCGGCCATAAAGATCATCTGCTCCAAAGGGAGGACAAAAGTCTCAAATAACCTGTCCCCCTTCGGAGGGGGAACCGCTTGCGGTGGGTGTGGATAAAACATAAACTAGAGCTCAATCCACCACCAGCCACTCCCGTATAAATACGACAGTGACCACCTCCCCCAAGGGAGGACAAAATAACTGTCCCTCGCTTTTCAATCCGCCTTGGGAGGAGGCGAGGGTGGCACGGAGTGCCGGGTGTGGACTGAGTTTTTAATTCATAATTTATAATTATTCCACCCCGTCCACTCCTAAACAAAAGTATAGGAGTGACCACCCCTCAAGAGGGGAATTTAGCTCAATCTACCCCTCTCCTCTCAGTGGGCTGTCTTGTTTGATTTTGGCTATTCTTTTATAGACCATCTCGGCACTAATTAGTTGGATTGGGACTCCAATTCCTGGGTTAGTACCGGCTCCGACATAGTATAGATTTTTGACTTTTTTGGAATAATTATTAGGTCTGAAGATTGCAGTTTGGTTAATGGTATGAGCAAGCCCTAGAGCCGTACCCTGATAGGCATTATAATCCTGCTTGAAATCTTTGACACTATATAATCTTTTATAAATAATTCTATTTTGCAAATCAGGTATATCCATCTCCTCTTGCATAATGGTAAGCACTTTATCAGCATAGGCTTCTAATTGCTCTTCGGTATACTCTAGTCCAGCTGCAATTGGGACTAATACAAATAAATTCTCATCCTCAGCAGGGGCGACATTCGGGTCGGTCTTGGATGGTGCACAGACATAAAGAGACGGATCTTCCGGCCACATGGGATCATCAAAAATCTGCTTAAAATTCTTCCTCCAATCCTGAGAGAATAAGAGATTGTGGTGTACTAGACTATCCACTTTACCTTTTATCCCAAGATACATAATAAGAGCGGAGGGAGCGAGAGTTTTCTTATCCCAATATTTCTCATCATATTGACGGTACTGGGCTGGAAGTAAATTTAATTCAGTATGAGTCATATCAGCATTAGACACTACTATATCCGATTTTACAATTTCCCGTGACTCAAGTTCTACCCCGACCGCCTTACCATTTTCTACAATAATTTGTCTCCCTCCATTACCACTGACCAAATTCACTCCATTTTTCCTAGCAATTTTGACTAGAGCTTCAGTGATTGTATACATACCGCCCTGTGGGTAAAAAACTCCCATATTAAAGTCAATATGATTCATAATACTATATAGAGCCGGTGTATTATACGGAGAGCTACCGAGGAAAACTAGCGGGTATTGGAGAATTTTTTTGACTAAGTCATTTTTGAAATATTTACTTACATAGGCATCCATATCACTGAAGACTGATAATTTGGAGCCTTCTATCATAGTTCGGAAATTGATAAAATCAAAGATAGAGTCATAATTTTTATACATAAATCCATCTTTGGCAATTTCATATTGCTGGCGAGCTTTGTCTAAATATTCTTTGAGTCTTTCTCCTGATCCTGGTTCTAATTCTTCCAAAACTGGGATATCCCGCTTTAAATCTGAGAACATATCGATAATTTTATTATCATCTTTGAAGAATATACGATAAGATGGCTCGAGCCGAATCAAATCCAAGTGATCCTCCACCTTCTCCCCCATAAATTCAAAGAAATTTTCAAACACATCCGGCATCAGATACCAAGAGGGTCCCATATCAAACCGAAATCCCTCAACCTCAAAGATATTAGCTCGCCCGCCTAGATTAGAGTTTTTCTCATACAGACTAACATCATAACCTTTCTTAGCTAAGATACAAGCAGTAGCGAGCCCACCAATTCCCCCACCAATAATGCTGACTTTTTGCATATTTTAAATAATTTAACTAATTCTTTTTACAGTATACCATAAACAAAGATATAAAGACATAACATAGTATATTTACTTTTTTGTGATAATACTGTAACTGAATGGCAATTTTTGCTATTCAGTCCTGACTTATATATAAAATCAATATTTTTTATTGTGTTTATTATTCAGCTACTGGTTCAGATACTTTTGGTGTCAGCATGCCATCATTCATTACATCTGATTCTAAGGTATCAGTTTTATCTAATTCAATATTTATTAATAATTGTAATTTTATAACACATCATATTATATTTTTATGCAATGTACGGAATACGGTCTACCTTTCAGGCTTCCCCCTCCCTGCCTACCGCAGGCAGGCGAAGGGGGACAAAATTAAGAATTATTTTTTATAACTATATAAACTACTTTCATGTACAAAAGTTACAACTTGTCTTGGATACATCTCATCTTTTTCAGCAAGGGTTTTGGATATAAAATAGATTCAAATTATTTTCTATGTTATACTTATATCAATTGTTATAGTATATGGTTAGAAAATTCATCAAAAAGCAATATAATAGCTCTCTTTTTAGAGGTGGTATGATTATGTTTATAAGCTCATTTGGGGTGGGGGCTTTGAATTATATATTTAATATTATAGTAGCTAGAATTTTGGACAAAGATCAATTAGGAGCTTTTGCTAGTTTATTTTCTATTTTGAGTATTTTACTAATTCTGGGGGGAGGTTTAAGTCTGGTAATTATCAAGTTCTCAGCTGTATTATATGCCAAAAAAGACTATCCAGCTCTTGCTTCTTTTATCCGCCTATTATTCTATTATCTTGGGATATTATCATTGGGGCTGATGTTATTATTTGGATTAGCTAGTCCCTTTATATATGACTTTTTGAAATTAGAGTCTTTTGGACCATTGATTATCTTAGCTCTAGCTCTTGGTTTAGCCTTAACTGGTTCTGTGGGAGTTAGTGTTTTGCGAGGTATTCAGCATTTTGCTCAATCCTCTGGCTCTAGCCTCTTTGGGGCTATTATGAAAATAGTGGCTTTGCTTGTGTTCACCTTGCCATTTTGGCCGATGTCACCTGTCACTGGAGCTATGCTATCTGTGCCAGCTTCTGCTATTATGATGATAAGTTTAGATTTATTTTTCTTGAGAAAGATTTTAGCTAAATATAATCCTAAAGCTCCTAAAATTCCTCATTTTGAGTGGCGAGATGTGTTAATTTATAGTATCCCCGCCACTATGGCTGTATTAGGTATCACTATGCTCAATTCAGTCGATGTAATATTGGCTCGTAATTATTTATCTCCCGAAGCTTCTGGGGATTATGCGGCTCTGGCAACTTTAGGTAAAATTATATTCTTTGCTACTTCCGCTATCCCTATGGCTATGTTTCCTATTGTCTCAGCTCGTCATGCGGTCAATGAACCACATCGTAAAATGCTATTTGCTTCATTTGGAATAGTAGTATTAATGAGCTTAGTGGCTTTTGGGTTTTATCAGTTTTTCCCTGAATTTATTATAAACTTACTGATTGGAGAAAAGTTCCTGACTATTGCCCCATTTTTAGGTAAATTTGCCCTGATTATGGGTATGTATTCTCTAGTCAATGTATTAGTTAATTATTATCTATCTATTCAAAAATATACTCTGAGCATACTCCCAATACTAGCTAGCTTGGCTCTAATCGGGATGCTAGCTTATAGACCCAGCTCAGTGGAGCAAATTGTGAATACAGTTTTCTGGAATATGGTTGGATTATTTGTAATTACGATTATTGTTAGCATTCATCAAAGTTGGAGCAAGAAAAAACAAATGTTGAGATAAGAAGCCTCCTATCTATACTCTCTATGTCTCTCTAAATAATCTACTAGTCTCTCTCCTATATATTGGCTGGGATCTAGAACTTGTGGGGTTTGAAATATATTTTGAATTTTTTTGGATAAATAGCTATAATGGGTGCAGGCTAGTATTATATAATCGGGTTTAGTTTGAATTTGTTTTGACAGATTCTGTAATATTTTGACTGACTGAGTATATTCTATGTCTTTATTATATATATCTTTCTCTATGCTATCTGCTAGATTAGGGCAGGCTAAATAACTCAATTTATAATTAAACTGGTCTAAATATTCCTGATAAAATCCTGTCTGTATAGTAGCTTGAGTGGCTAAGAGCAAGCCTTTTTGAGACTTTAGCTCACCGAATTCATCTAAATATTCTCTCAGTGGTACGGTCACTCCTAACACTTGTTTGTCTGGATACCTTTGTGGCAGCCAAGTTGATTGTATATATCTAATGGTGCTAACTGAGGCGGTATTGCAGGCTAATACTACTAGATTACAATTTTGCTGGAATAATTTCTCTACTCCAGCTATGACTATATTTCTGATTTGCTCTTGAGTTTTATCTCCCAAAGGCAGAACCTCTCTATCCTGATAACAGATATAAGGTATATCTGAGATTTGCCCAAACATATCGGCAATTCTCTGTCCTCCAAATCCCGTATCATAGAAGCCTATCATAAATTTTGTAATATATTTTGTATTATTTTCTCGGCTTTGATGCTATTGGGCTCAGGGTGAAATTCTAATTCTGTATCGTCTATTTGTATGCGATTATGGGCATTGGATTGTATACTATTGGATTTGATTTTTTGGCTTTGAATTGATTTGGCTAATTTATCCCAGATATCTATAGAAAAATGATTAAAAAACCACTCTAGCCAATATTTTATTCTATATGGGTGCAATTGACTGAGTGTCGGATATTCTCTTGGACTTGCTTGACTAAAATAATCTTGCCTCCACGGATTAGCTTGCCAAAATTGCTTTAATAGCTCTTGGGAAGCTTGTCCGATGGCTATATAATCGGAGTATAATTGTGAGGCATATAGAGTATGATCTAATCTTTCTAGATTATTAGCCGTAATATAGTGATTCAGACAAAATCTATTCTCTTCTAGCTCGCCTGAGCGCCTAATTCCTAAAATTTGGGTGATAATAGTCAGCCAAAATCTAGCGAACCACATTCGATTGGGGTCGGTCACTATGAATATATCTATATCGCTACTTTTTTTAGCGTTTCCCGTGCTAAAACTGGAGGAGCCGGCTAAAAATATACCCTTAATATATGGAATACTAATCAGTAGCCGAGCATATTTGAGCACTCGCCTATATCTTCTAATGCTCTCACGGCCTTTTTCTTGTCTCAGAACTAAGAGTTGGTCAAAGTCGTCTACTAGACCATATAGCCCTTGATGAGCCTTAATTTGGGGGATTTTGGCAAGTTCTGAGGCTATTTCGGATAAATCATAATTACTAACACCTATCTGATATCTGTGTATTTCCTCCAAAGTCAATAATCTCTTTTGAGAGTTGGCATAAGCTAAAGTATAAAGTAATGGATTCATACTTAATAAACTTTAATTAACTTTATTATAGCATATTTATAGCAATGGCTTCAGATATCTGGCTGTATAACTTTTTGAATTATTAGCTATTTGTTTTGGAGTACCTTCAGCCACAACTGTTCCTCCTTTAGCTCCTCCTTCTGGTCCAATATCTATAATATGATCCGAGCTCTTGATAATATCCAAATTATGTTCAATGACTAGAATTGTATTACCTTTGTCGGCTAATTGATTCAATACTCTTAATAATTTAGCTACATCCTCAAAATGCAGTCCCGTAGTTGGCTCATCTAATATATATAAAGTCTTACCTGTAGCTCGCTTGGATAATTCGGTAGCTAATTTGATTCGCTGTGCCTCTCCTCCAGATAATTGTGGAGCGGGTTGTCCTAATTTCATATAACCAAGTCCAACATCATAGAGTGTAGCTAATTTGTCTTTTAAGCTAGGAATTGATTTGAAGAATTCCAAAGCCGTCTCTACATCCATATCCAGTATATCGGCTATACTTTTACCTTTATATAAAATTTGCAGAACTTCTTTATTATATCTCTTGCCATGACAATCTTCACAATCTACATAAATATCCGGTAAGAAATTCATCTCAATTTTGAGAACTCCATCCCCTTTACAAGTTTCACATCGCCCACCTTTGACATTAAAACTAAATCTACCGGTCTGATAGCCTTTTAGCTGTGCTTCAGGTGTTTTAGCAAATAAGTCTCTGACTACAGTAAATAACCCCGTATAAGTAGCTGGGTTAGACCTTGGGGTTCGTCCGATTGGAGACTGGTCTATATTGACCATCTTATCTATATTTTCAAGCCCTATAATATCTTTGAATTTTCCAGGTAAATCTTTGGCTCCATATCTGGTATGAGCTATATGTTTGCACAGAATATCTTGTATCAAGGTGCTTTTCCCTGAACCTGAGACTCCTGTAATACAGACCATTTTCCCAAGCGGTATACTAACATCTATATTCCTTAGATTATTCTCAGCGGCTCCCTTGATTAAAATAGACTGTCCATTCCCTTTGCGGTATTTTTTAGGTACAACTATCACTCTCCTACCTGAGAGATATTCAGCGGTAATTCCTTCTTGCTTGATAAAATCTTGTGGATGACCCTGTGCAATAATTCTACCTCCAGCTGCTCCTGCTCCTGGCCCTACATCAATTACATAATCTGAAGCCCGAATAGTATCCTCATCATGCTCTACTACAATCACGGTATTACCTAAATCTCTCAAATGTTGCAAAGTCTGTATCAGGCGATTATTATCTCGCTGATGTAGTCCAATCGAGGGCTCATCCAAAATATACAAAACTCCCATCAAACCAGAACCGATTTGAGTGGCTAGACGGATTCGCTGTGCTTCTCCTCCCGAGAGAGTATTGCTAGATCTGTCCAAAGTCAGATAATCTAATCCCACATTGAGTAAAAATTTGAGCCTAGATTGAATCTCTTTAAAAATCGGAGTGCTAATAGCTATATCTCTATCATTAAAATATTCTTTGTTATTCTGAACTTTTTCCACATAAGCAGACAGCTCATCAATACTCATATTAACTATCTGATCAATAGTTTTATGAGCCACTTGTACGGCTAGGAATTGTTTTTTGAGCCTTTTTCCATTACAATCTGGACAAATGGTATTGAGCATATATTTTTCAATCTCAGCTCGGATAAATTCTGAATCTGTCTCTTGATGCCGTCTTAATAAATTAGGGATTACCCCCTCATAAGTAGCCTCTACTGTATGAGAGCCGGAGCGAATTGGGACTTTTATCGGGTTGACTGAACCATATAATACAAAATGTAAATCCTCTGAGCTCAAATTCTGGACTGGAGTTGTCAGACTAATGCCCCTAATCTCGGCTACCGTTTCCAAAACTTTCATATACCAGCCAAAAGCTCCTTTTTGCCTTCCCACTCCCCAAGGCTTGATAGCTCCCTGATTGATAGTCAGTCTCGGATTAGGTATGACTAAGTCTGGTGAAATCTCCGGAGTATACCCTAGCCCATCACAAGTGCTACATGCTCCATGCGGACTATTAAAAGAAAAGTTTCTAGTCTCCAATTCTCCAAAACTTTCACCCGAGTCCATAATATATTTTTCACTCATCAGTTCATCGCGATATATATTTTTATTTTTATCTAGAATTTCTGACACAATTAACATCCCCTCACCCAACCTCAGAGCAATCTCTACTGAATCTAAAACTCGAGAACTCTCGAATCCAGATGATTCTAATAGCCTATCTATGACTAGTTCAATAGAGTGTTTTTTTTGTTTGTCTAAGTTAAATTCCAGGGCTTCTTCAGTTAGATAAATAATTCCATCTACTCTAAGTCGCATAAATCCATCTTGGAAAGCCTTCTGAATAATTCCTTTATGTTCTCCTTTCTTATCCCTAATAATAGGAGCTAAAATCATAATTTGCTTATCTTGATATTTGGTAATATTCTCTGCCATTTGCTTAGCATCTTGCATACGGATTAACTCTCCTGTTTCTAGATTAAAAGGAATTCCTACTCTAGCATATAATAATCTCAAATAATCATAAATTTCAGTCACCGTCCCTACTGTGGATCTAGGGTTTCTAGAGACACTTTTCTGATCAATAGAAATAGCTGGTGACAAACCTTCTATCACATCTACATCCGGCTTATCCATCATACCTAAAAATTGCCTAGCATAAGCCGACAAACTCTCCACATATCTTCGCTGCCCTTCAGCATAAATAGTATCAAAAGCCAAAGAGGATTTACCAGAACCAGACAACCCTGTAATCACAACTAATTTATCTCTTGGAATAGTAATATCTATATTCTTGAGATTATGTACTCTAGCTCCTTTGATGCCAATTTCATTCATAATCTATTTCTTAGAGTTATTATTAATACGAACCTTTGGAGTAACCCAAAAACCTAAATATTTGCCAAATAAAAGTCTAGTCTGGGCTTCCAAAGCTGGCATAGCACCCAGAGCCAAAGCTACAATTGGGATAAATATCCATTGCAAATACATCATAGTTGTTCGCCAACGAGAATATCTCTTTGGTCTTGGAGGCAATAGCAGAATATTAATATAAGCTGTAATTATTAATCCCAAGAGGGTAATATTCATAATGATACTAGCATTTATAGGTAAAGTATTAGCAAATACGGTGTTTCGAAAAGAGTCTCCCCCAAACCAAATAGGAACTAAAGGAAATATAGCTAAGATAAAAGCTGAGGTAGCCCAAGTATAATGCCCCTCTATCATATTCCCGACTCTACGGATTCTGTCTCCGAGAGGAGCTTTGGAATTGATAGCATAAGATCTCATAGTAGTAGCTAAATTTTCAATACCCCAAGCCCATCTTCTCATTTGTAAATATTGATTTTGAAAGGCTTGAATAGGATTATGTGCTTGTACTGCATCTAAAGAGACAGGGATATGAATTGGAATTACACTATATGCACCGTTATAATAATTCACACATTTCCAATAAATAACTGAATCATCAGATACCATATTGACTGGCCAATAATTTACCTTTACCAGAGTCTTAAAGCTCATAGAATGACTAGAAAAAGTAACCATTCTATCAAATCGCACCGATTCCATCATATGCCAAAAACTAGAACTAATTGCTACCACTCTAGTAAAAGCAGGTGCATCCCAAATATTATTATGATACATTGGCAAAGGCTGATAACTATGTTTATGTGGGTTGTCTGCAGTCAAGAATGCATAAGTCAAAGCTGCAAAGTACTTTGGATGACTCACAGTATCACTATCAAATACTGAGATTATAGCCCTGTCTATAGCAATTTTTTTTTGCTCCAAATATTCTTTCATTTGCCTAGCTGCATAGGTAGCATTAGCTCCTTTAGCTTTCATCTCACCTTCAATACCATCTGGATGAGTTGTAACGATAAAATCTTTAAAAACCCCCTTGAATTTTTGCTTCAAATACTTTTCCTTTTTTTGACGAGCTTCCCCTTCTCTTTCTTCGGTAGCCACCACCACAATAACCCTATCCAAAGGATAATCGATTTTAGTCAGAGATTTGATACTCTGCTCCAAAACTTGTGGTGTTTCATCATAAGTCAAAAACATTATAATGTGATTAATAGAATCAAATCCATCTATAGTTTTAGCTTTATTTAACCAGTTAATTTTAATATCTTTTTTCATCTGCCTATAAGCCACTATAAGATGAGCACTCAGATAAATTGCTTTGAATAACCAGTATAAATCAAATATCAAAACAAATAAAGCTACCTGAAAAGGTAGTACGAAAGATAATCCAATCAAACATATAAAAGTCCCCCAAGCCAAAATAGCAGGCAACATTTCAAAAAATCTTTGCCAAAACCTTTGCTTAGGATCAGTTGTTTTAGGGTCAGGATAAATATACATATTTAATTACTAATATTATTCATATCCAAAACCAAAGTCAAATAGTAGACTAATGAACTTAAAGCTAAAATAGTAGAAACAAATATCCAATAAATTATTGTAGCTTGAATTTCTGGTTTACTAAACTTTTTTTGAATATACAAAATCGCTAGTCCATTGAGTATACTAAATAAAATACCATAAATCAAATATTGCCAAACCGTACTTGGCTTTCCTATAACCGTGACTCCATCATAAAAACTAAATTTCAAATTAATCAAAGCCCCTGCATATTGACTTTGTATTCTTAGTATAATCAAAAGAATAGTGATACAAATCACATTCACCAAAGTAATATATACAATTGGGATAGCTAGTTTTGATTTTGATTGTAATAACCGTATCATCTTATTCTAATTTGTAATCTTTGAACTTGAAATTTTAAAATATCAGTTGCCTGATTTAAATTTTGAATAATATCAAATTCATATAGTTTTATTTTCTGAGCCTCATAGTGAGAATTCACCACCACAGCCAAAGATCCGTATTGCAAAGATACTGCCTCTGAAGCCTTTAATTCCTCAAAAGTAGTTTGCACTAATTCATTATAAAGCATACAAACCTTTGTACTCTTAATTTTAGAGTACATATCGGAGCTGGCTGGATATTTTTTTTGTAAAACTTTATTTATTCGCATATTATTTTTTTATAACCTTGCTATTTATTCTACCATTATAAAACTGGGTTGTTAGAATGTCTCCCTCTTTCAAGCCACTACTATCTATAATTATTTTATCATAAATTTTAGTAATACTATAGCCTTTTTGTAAAATAGTCTGTGGGTCAAAAGCAGATAATTTAGACTGCAATAAAGCTAATTTATTTTGAGATTGGACTAAATTATTAGACATAATAAAATTCAAACTATGCACATTATTATGAACTTTATGTTGATATTGTTGAATTTTATTTAATTTCTGAAAAATCAAATTCTCTAATTTTTGAATAATATTCCTTACCGTATCAGCAATATACCGAGTATATCTCTCTAGAATATGTAAATTTTGATTTATCCTAGATTCAATAATTTGCATCTGACACTGTATACTAGCTTGTAAAATTCTCTCTTTTTGCTCTACATTAGCTCTCAACTCATCTCGATGCGGAGTTAACAATTCCGCTGCATTAGACGGCGTAGAAGCCCGCATATCCGCTACAAAATCAGCAATAGTAATATCTCGCTCATGCCCAATTGCCGAGATAATCGGCTTGACTGAAGTATAAATGGCTCTAGCTACCGATTCATCATTAAAGGCATGCAAATCATCCATCGCCCCTCCACCTCGAGTAAGCACAATCACCTCCACCTCAGGATAAGTATTAAGATTCTCAATTGCCTCAATAATACTATCTACCGCTCGCTCCCCCTGTACCTGCGCATGATGAAAATACAAATTCAAGTCCCCCATCCTAGCTCCGAGCACTTTAATAAAATCTTTATAAGCCGCCGCATCCTGCGAGGTAATAATCCCAATAGATTTTGGCATCTCGGGAATTGCTCTTTTGCGATCCTCACTAAATAATCCTTCGGACTCTAATTTTTGTCTTAATAGTTCAAAAGCCTTGGCAAGTTCCCCCTCTCCTGAGACCGCCAAAGTCTCCACCATAACACTAAAAATCCCAGATTTAGGTGAAAGTCTGGGTTTGCCAGTAATAATAATCCGCATCCCATCCACTGGGGAGATTCTAGACTTTCTCAAATTAACAATCGTAGTAAAACATCTAATTTTAGCCTCTTTCTGTTCATCTTTCAAATCAAAGAAAACCCATTGATTATTAGCAAAACTAGACATCTGAAAAGCCGACACCTCTCCCTCAATTTGCACGACCTGCTCACCAATAATCAAGTTAATCTGCTGGATAAAAGCCGACACACTCAAGATTCCTGAAGAAATAGCTGGGGTTTTGGTCTTAATATAAGCATATTGAGCTAAAGCATCTGGAATATACTGCTGATTAGACTCCAGATATTGCTTCCCTTCCGCAAAATGAGCAAGAGTACGAATAGCCTCTTTTTTGACTAATATAGATGAATCCTGCAATAAAGGGATAATCAAATCAGACACTCGCTCCCATTCAAAGCTAATCAAAGCTCGCAAAGAAGCCTGCCTATATGAAGGTTTAGTATGAGCCAAAAACACCTGAATACTATACAAAGCCCGCTCCCCACGCTCTCTAATAATATCCTGAAAATAAGTATCTAATTGCTTACCTGTCACAAATTTTATAATTATTGAATTTATATATTTATTATAGCATATAAAAATATACTAGCATCCTCTCTATAAAATAAAGTTTTAGATTATTTTGTTAAATTTTAACAAAAGTTATGCTTATATTTATTTCACAATCTTATCTACCCTCAATTTCTCCACTACCCATTTTCTAATTGTTGCCATATAAGCTGAGTCTCCTATAACCACTCCACCTACAATCTCACCCTCAGCATTAGTATTAACCTGTACATATCGCCCCTCCCCTTGTTCTATCACTATAGATTTCATAGTCTCAGGATTCATCCTACATTGCCCAACAAAAGCAATAGCTAAACTAGTCTTCGGACAATAAGCTGGGATTAAACTAAATTCTCTCATACTCTCTGTATGCACCATATTATACCCAGCTATCATACCCTGTAGTGAAGCCTGTGCCCAAGTCCCAGAACCCGTATATTGATCTTGCATAATATTATAATATTCCACAATATCCCCCGCCCCAAAAATACTCTCATCCTGACTTTGTAAATATTGATTTACTTTCAAACATCTATTACAAAGCTCCGAAGGCAAGAAACCCTTATTCAGCTCCAATCCAATACCCACACACATAGCCTCAGTAGGTATAATCTCTCCAGAAATGAGCTCAATTTCACTAATCTTACCCACCTTATTACCTCTAATTTCTTTAATCTCACTTTCATAATAAACTGTAGCCCTCTTAACCAAATATTCATTCAGAATATTGCCCCCAATTTGGTCAACCATACCCTGCCAATACCATTTATCTAGTATAATCAAAGTCACTTCCTTCCCCAAATTAGACAATAATTCTACAAATTCAATCCCAATAAATCCTCCACCGACAATGGTAATTTTATTTTTATCTCTGATATACTCTCTCACCGCTATCGCATCATCCAAAGTCTGAAAAGTAAATACCCCCTGTAAATCTGACCCCACTTGAGATAATCGCCGAGCCCGTCCACCTGTCGCAATCAGCACCTTGTCATAAGTGAGCATATCACCATTATCTAAAGTAATGCTCTTATTTTTAGCATCTAAACTCTGCACTTTGGCAATGATTCGCTCAATATTTTGTGCCTGAAACTGCTCCTCGGTCTTCAATAATAACTCTTCTGGAGACTTCATATCAGCGGCCACCTTCCCAATATTAACTCGAGAATAGACCGGATATTGCTCCTCCCCAATCAAGACAATACTAGCCTCTGAAGCCTCTTTGCGAATAGACATCGCCCCATTAGTCCCTGCAATCCCCGCTCCAATAATAATATAATTATAATGCTTCATCGATTTTAAATTATTAACTATTATTAATTTATTAACTATTATTTTTATTATAACATATCTTGATTTGAATTTCAGGATATGGTAAAAAATTGAAACTTTAATCTATCATTTACTTTCAAATAATCTGGGTTGCATTGGTATAGTCACCATAAATAACTTCCTCAAAATTTTCCCAACTACAAATTACAATTTTTTGAGCTTTAGTTTTGATTGGGAATAATTCTAATATTTTTTGTCTCATTCCGCCTGTCATATCAACTCCAACTGACCCTGTAATTATTTGGGCTAAATTTTTAAACATCTCTTCGGTTAGTACCTGTATAGTCTTACCGTATTGATCATAAACACCTTTGGTATCACTGACCATTATCACCGTGGGCAAAACCATAGTTTCAACCAAAATTCTAACTATCTCGTCCCCAGAAACAATTCTATACTTTTTATTTTTTAAAAATAATATGTCTCCCCCAATTAAAGGTATCATACCAAAATTTAATAATTCTTTTACTACTTTTTGAAAATTAAGTTCATTGATCTCACCAAGTCCGGTATTTGACAAAAAAACAGATACCGCAGGAAGCTCTTGTTGTAGACACATCTCCAATAAATGTTGATTTAATTTCCTCACTCCAAAAAGTGTTTTAACAATACCTTCTGAAGTATTTTCTCGAAAATTCCCATCTAAATTAAATTTTTTGGCAATAGGATGACCAAAAGATCCAGCTCCATGTATCAAGACAATATCCTCAAAGATTGATTTTTTTACTAAATCAGATGTAATTTGAATTAAGTTTTGAACTTTATTATCTAAAATATTTTCTATCTTTGACTTGTCTGTCAAAACACTTCCACCAAATTTAATTATAATAGATTTTTTATTCATTATATAATCCTAACATCTTTCATAAATCTTGACAATACTCTTCCCAAAATAGTATGATAAAATTGTTCTTTACTAAAAAAAGAAGGTACCTATATGTCCATATACACCGACTATTCAGGGACACTCCCTGAAGACCCAGAATTACTGGGTCAAGTGTTAGGTTTATTACAAAAACTTGGAAAGGTATTTGTAATAACTGGTAGAACAAAAACCATACTACCACAAATTATCCTGGATAATTTAAAAATAGTGGTTATCGAAGAATACGGAAATCCAGTTTTCAATGGGGTAATTCCCAATCTATTCTCGGATCACCTTCATTTTTTCTACGAAATAAGTGAAAAAAAATACATCATTTATCAAGGAAAGTTCCCAGATAAAATGGAGGATCTCATAACAAGGTACGGAGAAGATAATTTTATAGTAGTGGAAAAAATACAGGATTTTACCGAAATTCTGTATGAAAAAAACTGGCGACTCCTACGCTCTACCCAAAATTTGTTAGGATACTACAACCCAAAACATAGGTTATATGAGTTGTTTATGAGTGGGAAAGCCCAAAATATTGCTGATCAACCTATAGATCTCTATATCGGTAATGAGGATATGGATATTCCCTGTATTCAATTAGCTAGCAAGGGGATATGGGTAGGAGACCCAGTAGGAAACCTCCCTGACGGAACTAATATAGTTTCATCTCCTGAGGAACTATATAATTGCTTAACCATAATGTTTACTCAAGGATCTGCTTAAATCGCAGGTCCTTTTTCTTCTATCCCTATCATAACTTGTATTTCGTAGGGGCGTTACGCCCTAGACGGATGTACTCAACCTTTCAGTCGCACGCTTGTTGTACTTTGTACTAAAATTCCCCTCTTTGACAATCCGCCTTGGGAGGAGAGGGGTGGCAGGTTTCCTGACGGGGTGGAGTGTTTTTAAACTTGAACTTCTGTTCTCCTCCGCCCCTGTGGGGCACCTCCCCCAAGGGAGGACAAAATACAATGCCCCTACCTGCCTTAGGTAGGCAAAGGGAGACATAAAGTAGAGCCCCTCCCCTTATTGCATTTTGACACTATTTGCAATATAATATGAAAGTTATATAAAATATTATATTATGCTTTCAATTTCAGATATTAAAAAAGGTAAAATTATTGTAGTGGATGATAGTCCATTTTTAGTTTTATTTAGTCAATTATCCAAAAAAGGCCGAGCTGGCTCCGTGCTCACAGTCAAGATGAAAAATCTTATTACTAATAATACTCAAGAGCGGAATTTCAAACAATCGGATATGTTCCCTGAGGCGGATATTGCGGAATCCTATGCTGAGTATTTATACAGTGATGGGGAGCAATACCATTTTATGGATGAGAGAACTTTTGAGCAATATGTTTTTGACCTTGAGACTTTGGGTGAGAATACAGTTGGGTATTTACAAGAGGGAGCTAAGGTCAAAATTGTCACCTATAATGGGGAGCCAATTACTGTCAATTTACCACCAAAAGTAGTCTTAGAAGTGACAGAAGCTATACCTGCTATCAAAGGCAATACCGTCGATGCGGCTATGAAAACTGTAAAATTAGAGACCGGACTTGAAGTCAAAGTACCTATGTTCATCAATCAGGGGGATAAAATCCGTATCAATACCGAGACTGGTATTTATGAGGAAAAAGTGACAGCCTAACCCCAATAATTTTTGATTACGGCTTCGACTTTGATTGGAATAGTGGCTTTATAAACTGATTCCATAATTTCTAGGATTTTAGTTTTATATTGCTCCGCTTTGTCTTCTTTGACTTCGAATACCAATTCATCATGAACTTGTAAAATCATATAAATATCTTGTTTTTCTCCTAGATATTCATCGATTTTAATCATCGCTAATTTTATGATATCGGCTTGCAAGCCCTGAATTGGCATATTGACTGCTATTCTGTCCAAAAGAGCCTGATTTCTTGGATTTCTGATATCTATATTGGATAAATCTCTTATTCTCCCATATTCTGTCTGGGCATAATTATGCTTGCGAGCAAATTGCTTGAGAGATTCTATATAATCATTTAGCTCTGGATAGGCTTGACGATATTTATCTAAGAAAACTTGAGCTTCGGCTCTTTTTATTTTTAGATTTTGGGCTAGACTTGTAGCTCCCATTCCATACAAAATACCAAAGTTAATGGTCTTGGCAAAACTTCGCATTTCTTTAGTCACTTCCTCGGGACCAACCCCATAAACTCGCTGAGCAGTAGCAGTATGAAAGTCTATATTTTGCCTAAAAATCTCCAACATCGCCCTATCCTGAGACAAGTGAGCTGCTAACCTCAATTCAATCTGAGAATAATCACAAATTAACAAAGTCCAATCCTGCCTAGCTACAAAACAATTTTTGATTTGCCGACCCAATTCACCTCGGGCTGGGATATTCTGTAAATTAGGATCCACTGAGGATAATCTACCTGTGGCGGCAATATTTTGCTGATAAGTGGTATGAATTCGACCATTCTTATCCATCAAAGTTGGCAGACTATCTATATAAGTTGACTTGAGCTTAGCCACTTCCCGGTATTGTAAAATCAAATCTACAATCTCGAATTCACTTCGCATAGATTCCAGAGCCTGAGCTGAAGTAGAGATTTGACCTCCATTGGTTTTCTTGACTCCTTTGACTGAGAGATTGAGTTTATTGAATAAAATATCCGCTAATTGCTTCGGGGAATTAAGATTGAATTCCTCTCCCGCCAGAGCATAAATATCTCTAGTCAAGATAGCAATTTTATCCTCTACAAAAGTCTTAGTGGATTGCAATTTAGATTCATCGAATAGCACTCCTACCGCCTCCATCTTGGCTAGCACTGGCAAAAGTGGTCTCTCAATTAGATTATAAACCTCCTCAATATGTAAAGCCTGCATTTTAGACACAAGCAACTTATATAATTGATGCAGAACCAATTCCGGTTGAGTAGAATTATACCCCACTCCATAAGCTCCGCATACCGCCTCTAGAGATAATTGCCTCTCTCCGGGGTTAATCAGATAAGCCATGAGAATCACATCTTGTAAATTAGCCTTCAGTTCAAAAGGGTATAATTCCCGAATAATAGGCTTAATATCGGCACAGATTAAAGTCTGCTCGGAAGCTAATAATTCTCTTAACTCTTTCTCGCTAACTTTAGCTCTCTGTCCCTTCGCATCAATGGCAATATATACCTCCTCTCCAGCCCAAATAGCTAGAGGTAAATTAGTTAATTGAGATAAATTATAAAATTTACCTGTCTCGACATTCTCAGGCTTTACGACTGGCGATATATCAGCCTGTCCCCAAAAGCTAGTCTGAGACTTATGATTATTAGCTTTTTCTAATTGAGTATTTAGTTCTTTGACTAGAGAATAAAATTCAAAATGTTTGAAGATTTCCTTAGCCTTCTCAACTGGGAAAGTATAGTCGATTGAGTCGTGTACCACCTCCCCAATTGGAGCGTCCGTGATAATAGTCGCTAATTCCCGACTAAAAAAAGCTTGTTCTTTATTATTCTTGAGATTCTCGAATATTGACTTAGTCAAAGCTTCTCTATTATCTTTGGCAATATCCTCAAACTGCTTATATTGATCCACAAATTTATAAATATTCTCCAAAGTCTTGAATCGTTTCAGTAAATTCACCGCTCTCAAATCCCCAATCCCCGGAACTCCTGGGATATTATCCGAAGGGTCTCCCTTGAGGCCTTTGAAATCACAGACTTGGTCTGGGTGAATTTGGTATTTTGCAATTACCCCTTCAGTATCAAAAATCACCGTGTCATTGATACTTTTCCTCAGAGTATAAACCAAAATCTGGGGCTTTACTAATTGCATGGTATCCATATCCCCCGTCACAATAATTAACTCATTGCTAGTTTTACTAGTCTGCTCGGCAATGGTACCTATAATATCATCCGCCTCATAGCCAGCTAATTCAAGAATCGGGATTTCAATAGCCTCCAACATTTCTTTGACCAATGGAATCTGGTCATATAAATCCTGATCTGCTGCCACTCGATTAGCCTTATAAGCCTCGAATTGATTATGCCGAAAGGTATCCCCCGCCACATCAAAAGCTGCCAAAACAATATCCGGCTTGATATCCTTAATAACTTTTAGCAATAGCTTAGCATATCCATACACCGCATTTACCATCACCCCATCAGCAGTAGTAAAAGGAGGTAGAGCATGATAAGCCCTATGAATCACCGCATTACTATCTAGAATTACAATTTTTTTCTTCATACATTTTCATTATAGCATATTTTAGGGAAAATATGGACAGTTTTATTGTCCTCCTCCATCCTGAATAAGATGAGATACAGCCTAGACAAGTTGTGACTTTTGTAGGTAAGACATGAAAGTAGTTTATATAGTTATAAAAAATAATTCTTAATTTTGTCCCCCATCCTTGAAAATTAGCTAATTTTATGGTATAATAATTAAACAATTACAATAATAAGATTCAATATGTCCGGGCATAATAAATTCTCTAAAATTAAACATAAAAAAGCCGCCACGGATAAACTCAAGGCTCAGAATTTTTCTAAGGTAGTCAAAATGATTCAAATTGCAGCCAGAAAAGGTTCTACCGATCCAGCTATGAATCCTGAGTTGAGATTAGCTCTCGAGAAGGCTAAAGAGGTCAATATGCCTAAAGATAATATTAACCGTATTTTGGAAAAAGCTGCTAATACCAGCGGGCAGGTAATCATGTATGAAGGCTTTGGACCCGAGGGAGTGGGGCTTTTGATAAAGACTTATACTGATAATCCTAATCGGACTGTAGCTGATTTGAGGCATCTTCTATCCAAAAATGGAGGAAGTTTAGGGGCAAGTGGTTCGGTAATTTGGATGTTTGAAGAGATCATCCGAGGACAAGAATATAAAGTCAATATTCCGACTGAGGTCACTGAAGAGGTAAAAGAAGAATTAGACAATTTGTTAGTAATTCTAGAGGAGCTAGACGACGTTGAAGAAATTTGGACTAATGCTAATACCTAATATATGGAGCAAAACTCTCCATATAGAATTTTGGGTATTGACCCAGGGACGGCTACCACTGGTTTTGGGATTATTGATACCACGATTTCTAAAGTCTCAAATGTAGTAGATTATGGGGTGATTACTACTGAGGCTAGCCTAATGGATGCTAAAAGACTAGCTATTATTGATAAGAGCCTGAAGCAACTTATTATTAATTATAAGCCCAATATTATTGCTATTGAAAAGCTATTTTTCTTCCGTAATACTACTACTATCATCACAGTAGCTCAAGCTCGGGGGGTAATTTTACTAAATGCCGAGCTTCATAATTTACAATTATTCGAATTTACTCCACTACAAATAAAACAAGCTCTTACCGGATATGGAAAAGCTCCCAAACCTCAAATGCAACAAATGGTAGCCACAATTCTTAGGCTAAAATCTATCCCAAAGCCAGACGATGCTGCTGATGGGCTCGCTGTAGCTCTCTGCTGTCAATCAAGTCTTGGATATTTACTTAAAACTTAAGATTTTTAATAATCTATTTGATAAGCAACTACACTCATAGAGGTTGTATAAGAAAAATTAGCTATAGTAATTATATCCTATTAATATATCTTATTCATCTTAGTTATACACAATTTCGGAAGATTGTATTCCAGCTGGGTAATTTATAAGCTTTCTATTGCTGATATTATATTCATTGATTAAAATATCTATATAGCTCCAAGCAGCTTCAATTTCATCAGCTCGGATGAATAATGACTGATCTGAATCCAAAATATCTTGAATTAATCTTGCATAAGCAGATTGGCTTTTTTGCCCAAAAGATTCCTCATAGGTGAAATGTAATTTGACAGGCTGAATACACATCCCTTTACCTGGAAATTTGGCATTAACTGTATAATACACCTCTTCATTAGGTTGTATACTAATTACTAATTCATTTTGTTGTGGATTACACCCCTCATCAATATGACTAAAATACTTAAATCTAGTCTTGAAAGATATTTTTATTTCTGCTTTATTCTTTGATAGCCTTTTGCCTGTTGAAATATGAATTGGGACATCTTCCCAGCGCGGATTATCTATATATGTTATGAGTTTTACATATGTCTCAGTTTTAGAGTTTGGCTCTACTCCCTCTTCCTCCAAATACCCCCTGCTTTCATCTGATGCGATATACTGTCCTAATATAACATCTTGTGGGTTAATTGGTCTTAAAGATTTAATTAATTTATGCTTTTCATCTCGAATATCCTCTGCCTGTATAGAGACAGGAGCTTCCATTGCTATCAAAGCTAAAGTCTGCAAAATATGATTTTGTAGAATATCTTTGATAATTCCAGTTTTGTCAAAATAATCAGCTCGCTTGTCTATGCCTCGTTCTTCCCAAACATCAATTGTAATTGACTCCACATAGTGATTATTCAAAAGTGGCTCAAACATACTATTCCCGAATCTCAAGGCCAAAATATTTTGTATAGTTTCTTTACCCAAGTAATGGTCTACGCGGTAAATCTCTTCCTCTCTAAAATGCTCTGCTAATTTATAATTTAGGGCTTGAGCTGATTTTAAATCTGAACCAAAAGGTTTTTCAAAGACTAATTTATAATTTATACTGTGATGAATATTTTTGACCTCTGCCAAAGTATCTACTACATCATTAAAGGCCTGAGGAGGTATTGCCATATACCAAATAATTTCGTCTCCTGATTGGATATTATATTTAGTAAAAAACTTATGTATGGTATCAATTTGTCCAAAATCTATTTGAGCATATTCTAATCTTTTAATAAAATCTAATTTACCTGTAAATTTAGATAGACTATCTTGTACTAATTTTCTATAATCTTCTTGATTATATTCTTTCCTACCAGCACCTATAAACTTTATATCCGGGGTATAATAATTATAATTAAATATTTCTGCTAAAGCTGGGTATAATTTGGTAGTAGCTAAATCTCCAGTAGCTCCTGTAATAATAAAATATTTCATTCTAATTCAATTTTAGCTATTATATCAATAGACTACTTCAAACAAATTCTATTGTCAAATAAAACTTATAAACCTAGAGATTCATCTGAATAAATATCTTCCTCTAAATCTGAACCTATAGATTGTATTTCGGATTCTATTAAATCAGCTTCTACATTAGTGTTATCATTTACTGGAGTACTGTCTAATATATCAGGGGTAGATATAGGTGGCTCACTTGTATTCAGTGTATCAACTATAACCTCCTCAACAATATCTTCTGTCTGATACATACGATATACACTCACAGCTCCAATTACTAGTCCACAAAACACTAAAAACACAACAATTCCCCATAATAATGGCCTAGTTACAATATCTTTATTGGCTATATTTTCAGTTTTACTAGAAATATTATCTGAAACAGAATTTGTAGGGATATTGGGTGTAGCTTCCTCTTGGGAAAAAGAGGTTAACTTAACATTACTATTTGATTCTGGGTTTTCCATATTGATAAATCTATATTAATATTATTGAGGGCTTACTTGTGTAGTACCACTTGGACTTATAGCAGAATCTGGGGATGTAATTTCTTGAGGCTTTATACTTCTCAAATATGGAATAATTGTATCCTTGATATATACTCTTATTTCTTTTTCTTGGTTAATAATTGATTTTAAAGTCTCTCGCTTTGTATTTATAGATTCAGTTGGTTTTTGGTTAGCACAAATTGAGTCCACTTCATCTCCAGAATCCTGAATATATTGCTGTACAGATGCACTTAGTGAATTAATTTTACTAACTAACTCATCGATATAACTATTATACTGACTAATATCTCCCCCTCTTTTTGATAGTCTTTGGGAGATCTCCACTAATCTAATTGATAATTTATCATATTTATCTAGTCTATTTTGAGACCTAATTTGAAATTGCTCTTTATGCTGAGATATTTGGCTAGTAATAAGATTACATCTTTCTTTAATTTTTTGCTCTCTTTGCTCTGATGTCAAAATAGATGGTTGAGAATTTTTATTATCTTGATTAACTACTCTTTGTTCGGGAGATTTTTCTTTGATTTCATCTCCGCTATTTTGCATTGGAGGAGTAGCTCTTTGACTATCTTGTCTCTGTCTAATAGGAGTTGCTCTATCCCTCATAGGAGCTCTCTTGTCTTGATTTTCAACTGGAATCTCTTTAGCCGGAGTAGCATTATCTTCTTGAGCAAAAAGAACACCATTAACAGTAGTTACTGCTCCAATAATTGAGAGGCTTGAGACAATAGCAATTTTGGATAATTTATTCATATTCATATTATTTTATAAGTATGAACAAATTATATCACTACTAATAATTTTGTCAAATATATATTCTAGATTATATGTATTGGGGACAATAGTATTGATAATAATATTAATACTATTATGTATATATATTGATAAATGTATTTATATATATTTAACTTAAATATATTTTTAAAATTTGATTTAAAATTAAAAATATCAATTATTACTGAGCCTAAATACATACCAATACCGATAATAGTTCTAAAGTTTAATATAGGTTGAGTTATAAAAATAATTACAATAAATATTTGTAAAATTATGGATATTATCTGATAAAATTTACATAATTTTTTATAATTATTATTATATAATTTAAAACTTTCTATATCTAATAAATTTGATATAATCATAAAGACTAATACATACATTAATGAAGCATGTGTTATAAAAACTATATCATTGAGAATAGGTAAAATTAATATTTTATTAATTAAAAGAATTGGGATTGTAATATATAAAGTTTTTCTAATGTCTGATTTTGCTATAAATATTTGAATTAATAATAAAAGTATATTAATAATTGTAAATATTATTATGTGAGCTATAATATATCTAGGCATTAAATTACTATCAAATGGTAATAAGTAATATATATTTTCTATAAAGCTTTGAAATAAATTCATAAATTTAGTATTAGAAATAGACAAAACAATACCATATAAAAAATCCGATCACTATTATAGGTCTTATAATAGTGATTACTAAATTTATATTCTTATTTTTTGTTAAATAATAAAGTATATTAGAAATAGTTTCTATTGCATAATAACCTCCTATACCTATAATCATAAATATTGTTATAAATAATATACCTGAATATGTAATATCTCTTTCTGGATAAATCAACACCAATTCAGCATCAAATGAATTTTCTTTCAATACTGGTTTTGAGGCTAATACAGCTATTCTATAACCAATTGTAAGATTATCTTTACTATAGGGGGCATTTATAAACTCATCTTTTGATGGAATCTGTACTGTGGGAGAAGGATTCTGTCTAGGAGTATGATCATTAGGTACATTACTACCAATATTTTCATATACTGAATAAATAGGAGTGTTTGTATTATAATTTACTGAATATGTTTTTTTAGTAGTACCCAAATAATCTTCATATGGCGATTCCATTTGTGCACATTTCCATCTATTCCTAGGGCTATAGTTTACATAGACTTCTATTGTATTGTCTTTTATATCAACAATACTACCATGAATATATGTTATTTTACTGAGAAAATTTTTTCTTTCCTCATAGTTATAATTTTTACATTCTGGATAATATTGTATTTTTTGAATTACTGAATAAGCTATACTAGATAAATATATAGTAATAAATATAAGCAATAGATTTAGTAAGAATTTTTTAATCCTTAGCATAAAAATATATCTTTACTTCTCTTAAAAATTAAGGAGCTACTTCACTTATGTCTCTAGTCCCCAAATAAGTTACTTGGGCTTTAGCTGTGTAGAGATTATCATATGGCTCATCAATCATTTGTATAACAAATTGAGATGTTCCTACTTTGGTCTTCACCTTCGACTCAGGGTCAATATCTAATATCACTTCCCAAGATACTTTTGAACTCCCGTTTTTAATATCAGTAGTAACTATTTCTGGATTAGAAATCAATGTATAGCCCTCGGGTATTTTTATTATTTTATATGTGTGTTTATATGCTTCTGTTCCTCCTCTTGTTGTTGTAGCTTCTATTATTGTGCGTACATTTCTTTTACTGAGTATTCTTGGCTTTGCTACAGCTTTGAGCGTAGGGCTTGGATCCTGAGCTATTGTAAACTTTCTAGAAACTGTTTCAGTTCTTGTTCTAGCATAAGGATGGGTAACTTTGCAGTCATCTGTGCTACACTCAAGAGTAAGATCACAACTTAATAAACTAGTATATTCCCCTGGTTTTATTCTACTTGGGTCATATTCTATTGTATAATTAGCATTCTTATCTACATTTTCTAGATACTCTCCTGTTTTTCCATCAATAGGTAAAAAGTCAACAATTTGTGTAACTTTTGTCCTATCAGCATTTATTCCACTCCTAGAAAAAGCCGATACGACACCTCCAGCAGAATCTTTTGTTGTTATCTTACAGGTACCGTAGGTGTAATTTTCAAGATTCCAACTTTTCCTAATTGGACTATTTCGATAAATTAACTGATCTCTATCTCTATGTTTAATTTGATATGAATGATCCCATGGCCGTGGTTCAGTACCACCTCCACCTCCACCTCCACCTCCACCTCCCCCATCTTCCCCTGGCAGTCGCTCAATATTTTGTGGTTGTACTCTTGGAATAAATGTAAAGGAATTTATTTTATGGCATTCTCTCCACCCAGATGGACCAGCTGAAAAACAAGGTCGTGTGTCTGTCATCGTCGCGTATACCATTTCATAATTAAATGCTAATTTTAATGTTTCATAGTTATTAAGATTATAAAATTTTGTAACTGGATATGGTGCTCGCTTTACATTATCTGTAACTATATTGCCATACAAACCTCCCTCTCTAGTCTGAGTAGGAGCTGCATTTTGTAATATAGTTCTATATGCTGTAAATGGTCGAGTAGGAGTTGCACCTATTACTGTAAGCCCTATAACTCCCACCGGTCCTGGTCGCCAATTCAAGCAGGCCTGATTTGGATTTTTTGAATTACCGCAATCTACAGTAGTTGTCATATTATTAAAGGCCCAATTACCTCTTTTTAAACTCTCTTCCCTGACACTACTTGGATAAGCACAAGATCCTCCTCTCCCTAGAGGCCCGTCAGCAAAATTTTGTATAGCACTTAATATCTCACTACAACTACGAGCACCATGTCTAGTCATACCCTTTACTGTATATTTACCATTACTTGTAATTGAAGGATTTAGTCCCTCTACTACGGGTCCAGTATCAATTTTATAATATGGAAGCCTTTCTACATAAGAGACATCCATATCATTACATTCAAAAGGTGCTGGACCTGGGATTGGAGGGGGTTCACATCCATTGCAACTACCGCAACTACAACAATTTGTATCCCCACACAAATTACTAGCACAAGTAGTAGAACACTGACATGGATCGGGCTCGGGGCCGCAGTTTCCGTATTGGTCACAACCATATGCAATATTAAAGGTAATTGCACCTATAACCAAAGCACTTGATATAAATAATGATGTTATTATATATAATTTAGGTTTTTGATTTAGATATTTTATCATATATTTAATTTGATTTAATTTTAAGCAATGAATATAATTTTTATTGATAAAATTATTACATATACACATTATATCATTTCGAATGATTTTGTCAAATACAATTATATCCCTAGAGCCTCTCTTAATTCATCACTTACTTTCCAAGGTGGGTTGAAAGTCAGTTCAATATTTATGGCTTTTGGATTTAAGATAGACAATGCAGTTTTTAATTCTTCTTGCATTTTACCTCCAAAGGGACAAAGCGGAGTGGTATAAGTCATCAAGATATTAATTTCCTGCTCGGAAGTGATGTCTATATTATAAATTAGCCCCAGAGTATAAATATCCAAGTGAACTTCTGGATCTTGAATAGTCTGGCAAACTGCTATTACATCGTCTTTTGTAATCATTGTGATTTAATCATTAAAACCTTTTTCTTGTAATCTAGCCAAAACATCTACTCCACCCTCTTCTGTGATTACCCCACTTTTAATAATACTAACTTTGTCTGGCTGACTAGATAATTGCCCTAAATGAGTGATAATCAAAAGTGTCATACCTGCTTTGGATAATTTTTCTAATTCTTTTGACATTAGCTTAATAGAATCAATATCCAAGCCCGAATCTGGCTCATCTAATATGGCTAATTTAGGCTTTAAAATTATAAGTTGTAATAATTCTAATCTCTTTCTCTCCCCACCTGAGAAGCCATCATTGACATATCGTGACAGAATCTCTGCTCCAAGACCTAATTTATGAGCTTCCTCTAGAACTTGTTTTCTGAATTCCAATACATTTACCTTGCCATTGATAGCCTGATAGGAGTTTTTGAGTAAGCTCAAAATTGTCACCCCTTTGATAGCTGGCGGGTATTGCATAGACAAAAACAATCCGAGCTTAGCTCTTTTATCTGGAGCGAGCCTCGTAATATCCTGTCCCTCAAAAATAATCTGACCCTCTACCTCATATTCTGGATAACCCATTATAGCTAGAGCCAAAGTACTTTTACCACTCCCATTTGGCCCCATTAGATAATGTATATGTCCCTTTTTAATCTCTAGACTAATCTCTGAGATTATGGATTTGTCGTCTTTCTTAACTATAAGATTTTGTAATTTTAGCATAATAGATATTGATACAAATTTATGTTATTTTAACACTTCCTGAGCCGTTCGTAAAGCCAAGGCAACACATTTAACCCGAGTTGCCTCCATCTCAATTCCGAGCCACTTATATAATTCCTCTACCGTAATCTGAGCTAATTCATCTATGGTGAGCCCTTTTAGCTTTTCTGTGGTCAGAGATGCCCCAGCGATACACAGAGCACATCCCACTCCATCAAAACTAACTTCCCGCACCTGATTATCTATAATATCTAAATATATCCAGATATCATCTCCACAATTAGCATTATGTCCATGCAACTTGTGAGTGTGATGCTCTAAAATACCTTTATTCAAAGGACTTCGATACAAATCTAAAATGTATTCCCGATAAATATCATCCATATTATTGAAATTTAGCATAAATTTTATCCAAAGCCTGCATCAGTCTATCCACCTCCTGCCTAGTATTATAAATCCCAAAAGTAGCTCTAGTACTCCCCGCAATACCTAGAACCTGTGCAATCCCACTAGCGCAATGATGCCCTGCCCGTACACAAATATTCTCTTTAGCTAGTAAATAAGCTATATCATGAGTATGAATATTGTCTATTATAAAAGCAAAACAGGCAATTCTCAAATGCTCTCGCCCTCCCCCTAAAACTTGTAGCCAAGGTCTCGCTGAGATTTGCTCCCAAATATATTGAACCAAATCTTGTTCATGAGATTGAATATATTCCCAGCCTATCTCCTGAAGCCAATCAATGGCTCTAGCAAGTCCAATAACCTCTGCAATCGGTGGAGTCCCAGCCTCGAATCTTTGCGGAATAGTAGCATATTCTATAGCCTCTAAATTCACATAATCTACCATATCCCCGCCGATACGACTAGGTGTCAATTGCTCCAAAAGATTATATTTAACCCACAAAACCCCAATTCCAGTCGGAGCATATAATTTATGCCCAGAGAAAACATAAGTATCCACCCCTAAATCTGAAACAGATATTGGGATATGAGCCACCGCCTGAGCTCCATCTACTATGCACAGAGCCCCTTTTGTATGAGCCTTCTGAGCAACTTGTTTTATATTATGAATTGTCCCGAGCACATTAGAAATATGCCCAATTACCACAATAGCCGTATTATCATCAATCGTCTCCAGCAAAGCCTGTTCATCTAATACCCCTTCTTTGAGATAAATATATTTTATTTCTAGATTACATTTTCGTGCCAATTCCCGCCAAGATAGCATATTGCTATGATGCTCTGTCACTGGGATTATAATATTCTGACCAGAAATTACCCGAGACTCCAGCATCTCTGACAACATATTCAGCCCATCCGTAGCTCCTCTGGTGAAAATAATTTCCTCAGCCCGATTAGCTCCTATGAATTCAGCAATTTTTGATCTCGCCCCCTCATACTCAGCCGTAGCCCGCTCTGAGAGATGATAAATCCCTCTATGAATATTAGCCCTATATTCTCTATAATAAGTATTCATAGCCTCCAAAACCACCTCCGGAGTCTGACTAGAAGCCCCCGAGTCAAAATAAACCAAATCCTGATTCAAAATCGGGAATTGCTCTCTAATTGTAAACACTTTATCCTCCATATATACAAATTATACTAAATATGTTATAATATGTGTATAGCTAAAATAAAATTATATGGAAAGATTGGAACAAAAAGAAAAAGAGAGGAAACTTTCTGAGTATTCATTCAGAGAAATTTTAGATAAGATTTATACCTCAAATGATGAGGGGGGGGGTAGAGATTTAACACAAGATTTAAAAAATTTGTCCCTTCAAAAAGAAAAGGAGTCTGAGACATTAAAAAAACTTATAACCTCTTCTGAAAAGCAATCTTCTAATCACAGAGTTCAAAAACAAATCCACACCTTCAAACAAAAATTAGAAGAAATTCAATCATCTCAAGAAGTATATTTGGCTTGTAAAGAGTTGAATTCATATCATTTAGAAGGTAATTTAGAATTAGAAAGTGATTCTGTAGAATTTTTATTAGAAAGATACCGTGCATATCAGGTACTTCTGAATTCTTTAGGTGAATCAGAATCTAGTCTTGCTAAAACAGATATTGAAGCTATTATGGATATTTATTATACCAAGATTTTAGAAATAATAGCTGAAACTGAAGTAGATAAAAAATATGGATTTGGGACTGCTGAAGCTAGACCATTATCACTAGAAAAATTAAGTCATCTTATTAATCCTGATACTGAAAACCCTGAATTTAATAGATATAGAGAAAGGGCTAGCAAAGTAGCCCAAGGAAATTCTCGCCTACTAACTGATGGGGAACGAATTGCTGTGGAAGATGATCGCATAGGATCCGAATCGGAGAGAATAGTGACGGAGGAATTAGTTCAGGTTCCAGGAGTTCTAGCTACCCTAGACATACCAAAATTTTCTATTGGAGATACCAGGCACAAAGCTGACACTATAGTAATTACTCTTAATCCTGAATTATTAAATTCTATTACTGACGAAAAAATACAGTTAGCAGTATATAAATTAATTGAGGGATATAAAGCAATATTATTAAAAAATATGAAGCGACATGATTCTTTAATTAACCCAAAAGATAAGATTTTAGGAGATATTATTAGGGTTAATCGTAATATAAAATTAGATGATATTAGCCCTGAGCTCAAAAATAAAGAAATAAATTTGAGCCAGATACTACAAATACATAAAATACAAATCAAAACTCAAGCTAGCGAAATGTCTAGAGCAGCAAAAAGTTATGAAACGAGTAAAATGGCAGTGGATGCTAAGAAAGTTGGATTTTTAGCTAGAGAATATCATCAACCGGGAAATCCTAAAGCTGAGAAATTTAATCGAGTACATTTTCAAATTGCAGCTCAAACAGTTTTAGGATTAAAAATAAAATAAATACTTGTAAAAATTAATTTTATATGATACTGTATATATTTATTTGAGGATAATATGGACTACAAACAATTTCTTGAGATTTGGGGAAATTTATTTGATATATTTGAAACAATAAATAGAGTAAACCCTCCCAATATATGTATAGATTCTCATTGGAAGTGTCACAACAACTTCACTGAATCCGAAATATATGGAGAAAATGGTGAAATAATTGGTAGCGAAACATGCTACTTTATATTACCATGTAATCAAAATGGAACCCCTATCCATCCTCCTATAATTCTCTTGAGAGAATGGAGAGACATCAGACAATATTTACATCCCACCCTGCAATAAGCAGGGTGTTTTTTTATTTAACTTCCAAAAAACCAGATTTGAGTAGCTGTATGGCTTTGCGATGGCTTAATCCTCTTGTCATTAAATAGAATATATCTCTATCTCGGATAGGATGTATGGAGACTCCGTGGCTGGCATTGCTATTATCGGTGGAGACTCTGAGTTCTGGGATGATTTGGATTTGCGGGCGGTCGGTGAGTAATAAAATTTCAGCTGATTGAGTGGCCTCGCAATGTGTAATAGCTTCTGGGATTTGGATTATAGTATGTTGGGTTAATTTATTACTCGTAGTAAGACAATATCTAGAGTCAATCTGAGACGATGTATAGGCAGCTTGATGATTGATTCTGATTATATTCTTGGAATCTGTCTGTATATCTAATCTAGTAATATATTTTATTGCTGAATATGGCTCTATGAGGTCAATAGTCCAGTTTATAGTTCCGCTCCAAGTTTCTTGTTCTAGAATTTCTAATTTTGCTCCTTTGGTGAGTATGAGATGTATATTATGGGTATATTCCCCTGCCCCAAGTACAAGCTCTAAAGTCGCTTGTTCGCCTATATGAATGAGACTATTAGAAGATAGGTCTTGTAAATTCAACTTTTCCTGATTTCTAGATTTTATAACCAGATAATTATCAGAGGATGGAGTGGTTGTATTATATATTGCCATATTCTAAGTTGCTGAATCAGTAATTTCAAGTTCAATCAAACGATTCAGCTCAATTGCATATTCTAGAGGCAGAGCTTTGACTACTGGCTCTATAAAACCATTGACTATCATTTTCCTAGCCTCTCCCTCGCTCATCCCTCGACTCATCAGATAAAAAACCTCTTCCTCCCCTACCTTACCCACTCTAGCCTCATGTCCAATCTGAGCATCGCTAGTCTCTACCTGCATTACAGGATAGGTATCAGACTTAGCCCCATCATTCATCAGGAGAGCATCACAGACAATATGTGATTCGCTACCGATAGCTTTCGGTGTGATTTTAACCAAGCCACGATAAGAAGACACTCCATTATCTTGAGAAATACTCTTAGCACTGATGGTGGATTTGGTATAGGGAGCTACATGTATCACTTTGGAGCCTGTATCCTGCTCTTGCCCCTCTCCGGCAAAAGTTATACCAAGGCTATCCGAGCGAGCATATTCTCCTCTTAGAATACTACAAGGATATAACATTGTCACCCCGCTTCCCATATTCCCATTTAGCCATTCAATGGTGCCGTGAGCATCTACCAGAGCTCTTTTGGTATTGAGATTATAGGTATTCTTACTCCAATTTTCTATGCTAATATATTTGACTTGAGCTCCTTTGTGGACGAATATCTCAACTCCTCCTGCATGAAGAGCCGAGGCATTCCATCTTGGGGCACTACAACCTTCTATATAAGTTAATTTTGAACCTTCATCTGCAATAATCAGAGTATGCTCAAATTGCCCCCCAGCCTGCATATTCATCCTGAAATATGCCTGCAATGGCAATTCAACCTCCACCCCCTTAGGCACATAAATAAATGTCCCGCCACTCCACACCGAGGCATGCAACATAATAAATTTGTGATCATTGATCGGAATACATTGAGTCATAAAATATTTCTGTACTAAATCTGGATATTCCTGCAAAGCCGTGTCCATATTCTCAAAAATCACCCCTTTATCCTTCAAATCCTGCTTTAGATTATGATAGACCATATCTGAGTCATATTGAGCTCCAACCCCTCCTAGAGCCTGTTTTTCGGCCTCAGGGATGCCTAATTTATCAAAAGTATCCCGAATATCCTGTGGTACATCTGCCCAAGTAGTAGCTTCCTCGGTATCTGGCCGGCTAAAGTAGATAATTTTCTCTAAATCAAGGCCATCCAGACTAGGACCCCAATTTAAGAGTGGAGTTTGCTGATATAATTCAAAAGCCCTAAGCCTCTTTGCTAACATCCAAGAGGGTTCATTTTTTTGTTTGGAAATCTCTTCAATTACCTCCCGAGTTAGTCCTGGGTTGGTTTGAAATTTCCCCTTATGTAAGCTATAATTATCGTATACTGATCTATCCATAAATTTGACACTAGCCAAAATATATTATTATGTTATACTATAGCAAAATAATACAATTATCTCAATTAATTTTAATAAGCTTATGGATATCTTCTTTGATTACCTTATCAGAAATGATGTGCCTAGAGAGACAATAGACATCTTATTGATGTTTCCTATTATGGCAGGATTTATCGTAGCTGCTAGACAAATTATAGGGATTAAAGCTTTTGGTATATATACTCCCCTGATTATCACCTTTGCCCTGACTGAAATTGGCTTCAAATATGGAGTTAGTATTTTTATAGTATCCCTATTGGTAGCTTCAATAGTACGATTCTTACTTCGAAAAATTAGAATTTTATATTTACCAAAAATAGCTCTGATCCTATCTATTACCGCTTTATCTATGTTCTTTAGCTTAGTCTTAGGAATATTCTCAGATAGCACAATGTTTGTACAAGCCTCAATTTATCAGATTCTAATTATTATAACCTTAGTAGAGAAATTCATCAATGCTCAAATGGAAAAAGGTTATCGTACGGCGGTAATTCTATCTCTAGAAACTTTAATCCTAGCCTCCCTTGGAAATTTAATTATGACAACCACTCGTCTCCGAGACTTGGTATTCTATAATCCTTGGGTGATTCTGATTGTCTTTGCTGGAATTATATTCTTGGGTAGATATGAAGGGCTTAGACTATCTGAATATATTCGATTTCGTAAAATTATTAGCAATCAATAAGCTATGAATTGGCTAGAAGTATTCGTATTTAGTCAAAAAATACTCGGGATGAATGCCCGCAACCTTTCTTACATCAAACCCTACAATTACCGCAAATGGGTCAAGCTAGTAGATAATAAAATCAAGTTCAAAAAAGTACTACAGCAAAATAATATCCCAACTCCCAAACTCTTAGCCTCAATTCGGTCTTATGAAAAGCTAAATAACTTTGATTATAATAAATTACCAAAAAGCTTTGTACTAAAGCCAACATCTGGTTTTGGAGGAGAGGGAATTGTAGTGATTTTTGGTGAGCATAAAAAAAGAACTGCCGACGGAGAGAGGCAATGGGTCAAAACTAAAGGAGTCAAACTCAGTGAGACTATGATTCATAATCATATCAGTAATATTCTAGATGGAACCTATTCTCGTACTAATAGCCCAGATGTAGCCTTCTTTGAAGAAAGAATTAAACTCAACAAATCTTTCAAGCATTTAGCCTACAAAGGTATTCCGGATATTAGAATAATCGTATTCAATCGCATTCCCGTAATGGCAATGATGCGAATCCCGACCAAAGAATCCGACGGCAAAGCTAATCTGCATCTTGGAGGAATTGGAGTAGGTATAGATATGGCTACAGGTGTCACCACTAATGCAATTATGCGAGAGAAATTTATCGATACTATCCCGGAGACCAAAATAAATTTAGCTGGAATTAGAATCCCATATTGGAATACAATTTTGGATATTGCCATTCGCACTGCTGATGTGACTAATCTTGGGTTCACTGGAGTAGACATAGCCATAGACCGCGATGCTGGACCCGTAGTACTAGAAGCCAATGCAAGGCCGGGTCTCGCCATCCAAATTGCCAATCTCGCCCCCCTAAAAGAAAGACTACAAAAAGTCAAAGGTCTCAAAGTCAAAACTATCAAAAGAGCTATCCGACTAGCAAAAGATCTCTTCGGAGGAGAAATTGAGGAAGAAATTGAGGAAATAACCGGACGACAAGTGATAGGTTTGATTGAAGAAATTACCCTCTTTGGTAAAGACAATCAAAAGCAGACAATTCTAGCTAAAGTGGATACGGGAGCAGGCAAAACATCTATTGATGAAAAGCTAGCTATAGAATTAGGTTATAATGATGTGTTAGAGCATATGAAAAAGTTTAAGATAAAACCAGTGCTAACATTAGATGAAATCAATGAGCTGTCCAAAAACAAAGTATGGCAAAAAATAAAAGAACATCCAGATATAGTAGGAGTCTCTAAAGTAAAAAGTAGTCACGGCTACTCCTACAGACCAATAATCTACATAAAACTCAAAGTTGGTGATGAGATTTTTGAAACCAAAGCCAATATTATAGCTAGACAAGATTTAGAGTACCCAATGATACTGGGAGAAAACTCCCTGAAGAAATTTATTATTGATCCAAGGAAGTAAAGTTCATAAAAACATTACTCTACTATACATTATATTATATGAAGAATTATTCTAATTTAATTGAAAAAATTGTTTCAACATACAATCAAGTACTCCCTCAATTTGGTGAATCAAAACAGCAACACTTTCGCTCAAGATTATATAAAATATATGGGACTAAAAATTTATTAAATAGCCTCCAAAATGATACATTTAATGAATTTTATACCTCAATTTTTGAACAAATTAATGGAAAACGAGCATTGGATTTAAAAGAAAGATATAAACTAGATTCTCCGATACAAAGACAAGCTAATAAAGCTCTTTTTATACATAAAAATATTGAGTTCTGTCAAAAATTCATTGAGTATTTGAGTATATTAATGAAATATAATGTTATATATAGATATAAAAAAGATAAAGATTTAGATAATGAATTTAAGACAAAGGTAAATAGTATTTTAGATAAAGATTTTGTTTATTATTTTGAAACCGTTATAAATAATAAAGACTTTTTATTAAATATGCCAGTACAGGTAATTAATTTATTGTATTGGTATTCTAATATACCTAATTCTAAAAATATTGATATTATAGAATGTGAGAAAAAACTGTTTCAAAGTATCAAAAATTTTTATAGTAGTGAACTAATTAAAAAAGATAATTTGGTATTTTTAAATTATCTTTATACATTAACCCATATAATAATTGGTAAAAGCTGGTTCTATGAATATAAAGTTGATTCTAATGATATTGAGTGGATATATATTGAATTTGAAAAATATGATAAAGAAATATTTGATTCAAAAGAAGATGATATTATTGCTGAAATAGGAGTATGCTTTGCATTAAGTAAGAATCCAAAAATTGATAGAATTAGTAGATATCAAGAGTATATTGTTAAGAATATTGATCCTGTATATAATTATTTACCCAGTGGCAAATATCCCGTAGGATCATTTGAAGACCTCAATCTTAGTGAACATAGAAATATATTGACCATACTATTATTATCTAATATGCAACATTTGTATGAATTCCCAGAATAATATTTTAATACTTCATCGGAATACATCTAAAGAAACCTTAGATTATATAGTTAGCTTAGCATCAGATAAAGATGTAAGAATAACCTATTCTAGATATAATACGCTCAGTGTTTTATTAGAAAATGCCTGCCCAATGAAAATTTATATAGGAGATAATGAGATTAAAAAAGGAGATTTTAAAATTATATATAGTAGAACTGAGAGAACATTTATTATTGATTGTTTAGATAAAGAATTAACTTCTACAAAATTTTTACAATTTGCAAAACCATATAGAAAAACTGATAAATTCTGGCAATATGCAACATTTCATGAGCAAAAACTTCCAATACCCAAGTCATTAGGCATATTTACAGAAGAAATTAATAATAGAATTGATTTTATTGAAAAAGAATTCAACTATCCTTTAGTAGTAAAAGGAGTTACGGGTGCTCATGGAAAAAATGTCTACTTGGCTAATTCAAGAAAAGAATTGTTAGCTATAAGCCAAAATAACTTTGACACTATACAGCCTGTAATTATACAGGAACTAGTAGAGAATATAGGAGATTATAGAGTTATTATAGTAGGATTTGAATATAAAACATCATTTTTAAGAAAAGGAGCTAAAGGAGAATGGAAAAATAACACATCATTAGGGGGAGAAATTATAGAGGAAGAGATATTCCCTAAATTTAGAGATATAGCAGAAAAAGCATGTAAAACTTTAGATTATCCTTTAGGAGGTGTGGACATTATTGTTGATAAAAAAAATCCAGAAAGAGCACTTTTACTAGAGGTTAACCCTAGCTTTCAAATCACTTCAGGAAATGGAGAATATAAAGAAAAAGCTGAATATATAACAAATTATCTTATTGAGTTATTAACAAAATAATATTGGAGTGTAAATAATTAAGATATAATCGACTCCACAGCCCTCAACACAAACCTGTCCTCAAACCTAACAGATTCAGCAAATTAACCCGCCCACATAATAGACAAAAAATTAAAATTGTGATATATTTAATAAAGTGCATTATATAATTATAACTTTATAGCCGAAATAGCTCAGCTGGTAGAGCAACCGCCTTGTAAGCGGTAGGTCGGGGGTTCAAGTCCTCTTTTCGGCTCCATAGATATTTCTATGGTATATGGTATAATATATGTAAATTTTTGGGCAGATGGCGGAGCAGTCAAACGCATCGGTCTGTAAAACCGACGCCTTTTCAGGCTACGTAGGTGCGAGTCCTACTCTGCCCACCAAAAATCACTAAAATAGTTGCAAAGTATTTTATTTTGTGTATACTATGTTAATACCTACTCTATTATTAAGGGTGCATAGCTCAGTTGGTAGAGCAGAGGCCTTTTAAGCCTTTGGTCGGTGGTTCGAGCCCACCTGCACCCACATTTATAAAAAATTCATAGTTGCCTTTTATCTACGATAACCCCCTCCTCCTGCACCTAATATTGCTACATATTAAAATATATGTTATAATTCATTTAATATATATTTTAATATGATAATCAAAATACATACAGATGGAGCCTCTAGGGGTAATCCCGGACCAGCTTCAATAGGGATAGTAATAGAATTACCAGATGGGACAATCAAAACCTATCATCAAACTCTTGGTATTGCTACTAATAACTATGCTGAATATCAGGCAATTATAGTAGCTCTAGAAAAAGCAAAATCTCTTGTAGGCAAAACTAATACCAAAAAATATTCCATAGAATTATATCTTGACTCCGAACTGGCTCAAAAACAATTAACTGGGATATATGAATTAAAAGATGAAGCTATTCAAAAAGCTTTTATAAAAATTTGGAATTTGAGAATCAAATTTGCCTCAGTAGATTTTATTCACATTCGCCGAGAATTGAATAAAAAAGCTGATACCCTAGCCAATAAAGCTCTAGATAAAAATTAACATAAATAATAAATCTATGAATAGAACCATACAAAAAATCTTCGCTTGGACACTTATATTCTTATTCCTTATCATAGCTCCTGCTATTGTATTATACAGTATGGGGTATCGTCTCAGTAAAGATAATACCGATGGTTCTATTCTCACTAGCACAGGAGGAATTAGGATTAATACTAGAATTCCATACGAAATCACAATTAATAATAAATTTGAATCCAAAAGTCCTCTTCTAAAAGTAGGATTGGATCCTCAAGATTTGGATGTAGTACTGTCTTTATCTGGTTATCAGTCATGGGCAAAAAAAATATCTATCAAGCCATCTTTGGTACAATTAATTAATGAGGTTACTCTTTTCCCAGAGAAACCTAATTTAGAAAAATTCACCGATTTGTCCATAGCTCGTAATATAAGTCGTGTGCCTGATGCTTCATCTCTGCTTTATACTTCTTATATACCTCAAGAGTCTGGGCTTTGGTTATTGAACTTAGATACCAAACTTCGTAAAAGGATTACCAATAGCGTAGCTCTTGGAGGAGCTGATAAGCAGGACTATTCAGACTTTGTTTGGGATGCTGCTGGGACTACTTTAGCTTTCAAAACCTCTATTAATAATGTTTTTCAATATTTTGTCGTTATAAATGTAGATACTAATCCTATAATATTTAATTTTACCAGTCTTATTCCTGTTGCTGATGTAATTGCAAATCCTGTCAAAGTTGTCAGCTTAGATACAGATAGATTATTCTTCACCCAAGCTGGAGCATTGTATGAAATCAAACAACAGTTTAGTAATCGCTCTGAGCCAATTGTAGGAGATATGGATCAATATAGTTTTCTTAATAATACTATTTATTATACCTCTATCAAAGATATATCCAAGAATCTAATTCGTATTTATAATATAGAGACTAAACAAAATACTGTTATTAATACTCCTGATATGAGTATAAGTAAATTATTTGTAAGTCCAAGTCAAGGACATATTATACTCTTAGATGATAATCAACAAGCTTGGCTCAAATCACTTGGACTCATAACCCCAGAATTCAATCAAATTTCAGAACTTAAAATTCAAGATATACAATTTAGCCTAGATTCCAAAAAAGCTCTTCTAAAGGGGGAAAATACCATTTCTCAGCTATACCTAGATACAATAGAGGGTTATAAATCTAGACTTGAAGGAGATTTTGATACTTTATATACTTCCAATGAAACTATTAGCAAGTCAGAATTTTGGGAACCAAACCCCGAATATATACTTTTTGTAGAGAATAATACTCTTAAAGTAGTAGAGTCAGATACTCGTGGGGATATTAATAGTTATACTTTACTAGAGAATGCCAAGAACTTTATTTCTATTAGAATTGGCAATGATGCTAGAACTTTAATTAGTAATCTCGAAGATGAACTTCAATATTTCCAATTCCCTATTAGAACTCCTTTGATTAATTTTAATAATAATTAAAACCTATTATTATATCTATTTAGTCTTTAAAGATTACTATTTTATATAATTTGAGCAAAAACAAAAAGAGGGCTTTCCCCTCTTTTGCCAATATTTTTAGACTTTTTTATCTCTTTGCCCACTGTGGAGATTTTCTTGCTTTTTTGAGTCCTGGTTTCTTTCTTTCTTTTCCTCTTGGGTCACGGGTTAGATAATTATTATCTTTCAGCTGTTTTTTTAGACTTTCATCATATTTTACAAGAGCTCTTGCTAAACCTAATTGAATAGCATCAGCTTGTCCTGTAACTCCTCCTCCTGCCACCTTGACAGTAATATCAAAGTTTTCAATTCCCAATACTGATAAAGGTTTTATAATATTATTTTGATGATCTGATAAGTCAAAATATTCTTGCAGAGATTTGTCATTAACCAAAATACTATGCTCTTTTTTACGAGATAAAGTAACTCTCACTCTAGCAGTAGCAGCTTTTCTTCGTCCTACTCCTTCATAATAATGACTTGCTTTGGTTGTAGTAGTTGTAGCCATAAATTATTTCGTTATATCATTCTTATGTAATACCAATCTAGCTAGCATTTTAGCTCTTAGTTTATTCTTTGGAAGCATACCATATATAGCTTTTTTTAACACTTCTCTTGAATCCTTAGCCATTTGCTTATCTGCGGTTATAGATTTGATTCCTCCTGGATATCCAGTATGTCTATAATATATCTTAGAAACTAGTTTATTAGGATGAATAGACAATTTATTAGTATTATATACTATAACTTTAGCTCCCCCATCTATATGATACTCAAAATTAGCTGAGTTTTTACCCATCAAAAGAGTAGCTACTTCAGTCGCTAGGGCTCCTAATCTTTTATTATCTGCATCAATGGTAATAATTTCTCTCTGCATATTATATTACTTAACTAATTCAATGATAGCCATTTTACTGATATCACTTGTTCGTACTGGAGCTTTAATAATTCTAGTATATCCACCTACTCTATCGGCATAACTAGGAGCAATTTCATCAAATAATTTATTAGTAGCTCCTTGGGTCAAAAATCTAAGACCATATCTTCTAGAAGCTAAAGACCCTTTTTTGGCATGATTTACCATTCTCTCTATAAAAGGTTTAAGAGCTTTAGCTTTAGCCTCTGTAGTAGTGATAGATCCACGAGTAATCAAATCATTAGAAAGACTTCGCAGAAGTGCTTTTCTTTGCTCTCTATTTCTTCCAATCTTATATAACTTATTTCCCTTATTCATAATCGTGTGATCCTGTTAATGTTTTGCATTGTAACCTATTTTGAGTTTTTATGCAAGAGTAATATCATATTTAGCTATCTGATCAGTTAATTTCTTGAGTGCACTAGCTGATACACCTTTCATAGCTAACAAATCTTCTTGTGTGAACTGAGCTAACTGAGCAATATTCTTAATTCCAGAAGTCTCCAGAGCTTTGATAGTTCTCTGAGATAAGTCTAGAGTTGAAATCTTAATACTAGAAGTTTCAATATCTAAAGCAGGCTTTTCTTCTTTTACTTCTTCTACCTGTGCTCCCTCCACAGTTAGAGCATTAAATTGCTCTACAAGGATATTAGCAGATTTATTGATAACTTCTAGTGGGCTAATTGTACCATCAGTCTTGATATTGAATACAACTCGATTATAGTTGGTTTTATCTCCTACTCGAGTATCTTCTACATCATAAGAAACTCTTATTACTGGAGTAAAAATTGAATCAACAGCAATAACACCTACTTCTCCCTGTACATCTTGTTCTATATCTTTTCTAAATCCAAAACCTTTCTCAATAATTAATTCCATTTCAATTTTGGCATCTTTACTAGTTAATGTCAAAATTGGAGCTTCTGGATTAACTATAGTAACTCCTCCTGGTAGTTTTAAGTCTGATCCAGTTACAACTTTGGCTCCTTGAGTTTTGAGTATCAATATAGTTGGAGAATCGATAACAGCATCAAATCTCAAAGATTTAATATTAAGAGTAATATCCAAAATATCTTCTAAAACATTAGGGATGGTAGTAAATTCATGACTTATACCCTTAATACTGTATCGAGTTACAGCAACACCTTCTAATGAAGACAACATAACTCGTCTTAATGAATTTGCAATAGTAACTCCATAACCTGGATTCAACGGCTCAATAGCATAGATAGCCTGGGATGGATTAATTTCTTGTACTAGTACAGGGGCTTTGGGAAGAATGATATGATTAGGCATAAGATTATTTGATTATTATTATCGGGAATAATACTGAATCACAAGAGCAATATCGAAGTTCTGACTCAATTCCTCCACTCCTGGGGTATGAGAGACTTCAACAATCTGATTTTTCTTGTCTAAAGTCAACCAAGATGGAGTATCTGAATCTTTTAACTTATTTTTGTATTCAGCAACCAACTTAGATTTGGTAGCAGAATAAGTAACTTTATCTCCTGTTTTGACAACAAAACTAGGAATAGTAACCTTTTTACCATTAACTAAAATATGTCCATGAGAAATCATTTGTCTGGCCTGATCTCTGGTATAGGCCATATTAGCTCTATACACAACATTATCTAGTCTAGTTTCTAAAATTCTTAATAAAGCAATAGGAGTAGGCTCAGCATCAGACAAAGCTTTTTCATAAAATCTTCGGAATTGCTTTTCACGAAGTCCATATACATATTTTACTTTCTGCTTTTCTTGAAGCTGTTTTCCAAATTCAGAAGTAGCTTTATGTCTCTTAGCACCATGCACTCCTGGAGCTTTAGCCAATTTTTCATCAGTAATCTTTACCTCAGAGAATATTCTCTCTCCAAATTTTCTACAAATTTTAAATTTCTTACGACTATACATATATTCTTATAAAATCTATTATACTCTTCTTGGCTTACGAGGACGAGTCCCATTATGAGGCACTGGGGTCAAATCTTTGATGGACATAATATTCAGACCAGATCCTGCTAACCCTCTAATGGAGGACTCTCTTCCTGGGCCAACACCCTTAACAATAACTTTGATATCTTGGAGACCTGTCTTTTTGACTTTTTCTACTACAGTTTTAGCTACCATAGTGGCAGCATAAGGTGTAGCTTTTTTAGCTCCTTTGAACCCTAAAGCCCCAGAAGATGACCAAGCTAGGGTATTCCCAGACAAATCAGCCAAAGACACCATTGTATTATTATAAGTAGAGACAATATAGGCGGTACCTCTTAGGACTTTCTTTTTCGAAGAAGTCTCTTTTACTCCCATTTTTAACGAAGATACTGAATCTCCTTTTTGTGCTACACGCTTCTTTCCCATATAAAAACTTATTTAATGATTATGTCTTTTCAACCTTTCGTCGCCCACTACCCATAGTACGCACTACATTGCCACGAATAGTTCTAGAATTAGTCTTGGTTCTTCCTTTAATTGGAAGTTTTTTGGTATGTCTACTTCCTCGGTATGAATTGATATCTTTCAGTCGCTTGATATTATTAGCAACTTCTCTTCTAAGATCTCCTTCAATTTTATAGTTTCTCTCAATACATTCTTTTAATAAAGCAATTTCTTTTTCATCTAAATTTTTCGCTTTTTTATAAGGATCAATCCCTGTGATAGATAATACTTTTTGAGAACGAGTAAGACCCACACCATAGATATAAGTCAAAGCTATTTCTACATTTTTATAATCTGGGATGACAACTCCTGCTATTCTTACCATAATTTAATAAATCTTATATTATCCTTGTCTTTGCTTGTGGCGAGGATTAGCCCCACAAATAACACGAATTACTCGCTTTCGCTTGATGACCTTACACTTAATACATCTTTTCTTAACTGAAGCTTGAACTTTCATATAGTATCTTAATTTCTCCTAGTAATTCTACCTTGTGTCAAGTTATAAGCACTTAACTCAACCGTCACTTTATCTCCCGGCAAAACTTTGATATAATTCATTCGCATTTTACCTGACAAATGTGCTAAAACTTCCGAATCATTTTTTAGTATAACACGAAAGGTTGTATTTGGCAAGACTTCACTAACAGTACCCTCTTGGATTAAGAGATTTTTTGAGTTTAAATCTTGACTTTCGAGCATAAATTATACAATTCTATGTAAAATAATATAAATTTAATTATATTATACTTTGATTCTTTTGTCAAGTCTTTTTTTAGAAACAAGTTTTTACTCAAAAATAAAATACCCTTCCTTCTCCTTCTTGACTCTGTTAGTGTAAAGGGAGGTAAGAGTATCTTATTCGTCTCTATTTCCGACAACCTCTTTATATATTTCGAGATTGTCAGAAAGTAGATATTCTTATCTAATCTTTGGCTAACGCCTATTTATTTTTACCAAAGGTGCAAATTTGTGCATATTGCTTTGTTTATATTTTACTTAAACGATTATTTGTGTGAGTTTGTGTTTATGATTGTAAAGATTAGAGCAAGAATTCAATCACAAGTACTTATATACTTATATTTGAACCCTATACTTGTGATTGTATGATTACTCTAGCATCTTACTCTTATATTTTATCAGAGTAAAAAAATGTATACTAGAGGAGTTATCCACAATTATCTAATTTCTTCTAAAATATACTTCATTGAACCTTGAGAAGATGCCATCAACACATAGTTTTCATAGCTTGACACATCTATAGAATCAGCTGGAGAGGTATAATTATAATAATAATTTTCAAAAGTTTTACCGGCATTGTTAGTAATAGTAGATTTGTTAATCCTTGGAGCATTAACTATTCTGGATGGTAAATTAATTGAAAACCCTGCCATATCACGAGGTATAGAATTTGACCAATTTTCTACAAAAGTTTTAGCATCTTGCCCTTCTGGCAGACCTAATACTGCTACTAATTTATAAACTCCTTGTTGATTATAGGCATAGAATCCATAATCATTAATAGTTCCTATAAGAGGAATAGTAATTCCCAATACATCAGAAATATCTATTAAATTAACTAGATTATTGTCTTTGATAAAATTTAGCTGAATTAGAGTATCACTCTTATCTGTCAATACCGTTGCAATGGTCCTACGAATTGGTTCAGAATCTACAAATGCTATATCTACTGCAGAATCTTGAATTAGTGGTGAGATAAGTTCTGAACTTTGTTCCTCAGAGTCGTTATTATCTTCAGTATCATCTATGTTTATGTCAGTATTATCTGCAGTATCAGTAGTATTACTTGATATACTAAAGTAAAAGTACAAACCCCCACCAATAAGACTTAATAATAACACCACTATTATAGCTGAGAATAATATTTTAGTTGATCTTTTTGTACTTGGGTCTAGAGCATCATCTCGCAAATTCAAACTATTGGTACCAAAAGCTGGAGCTTGATTGCTAGGCTCTACTTTAGATGTAAGTCCGGTAGACTGATTACTAATAGATGCAGATGGTTGAAACTCTGTTTTAGAACTACCCTTATTAATGCTGTTGGTATTGTCTAAGGGTAAATTTATATTGTAATCTAAGACAGAGAATCCTGATTTATTCTCAACAGGAATTTGAGAAGTTGTTGGTTTGAATTCAGCATTATTAACTTGAGTATTACTAGTACTCATATTACTCCAAGAGTAATTAGACTTTGATTTTAAAGTAGAATTTACTTCTGGGATATCTTGCTTGGTAACTTGAGGCTTAATATCAGAGTCAATATCAAGGGCTGATACTGTATGGGTTGGAGTATTGATAGGCTCTGGTCTTACCTGTACAAAATTACCAGCTTGTTGTAATCTGTCTTGAGGATTAGACTTAATCATTTCCAAGTCAGTCTTGAGTGTTCTGAGTGTTCCTGGAATTTGGTTTTGAGAGTTTTGATTTTGATCTGCCATATTGTTATAGTTTATATTTAATAATTATTCAAGATAGGGGATTAGACTTATTTTACCATCTATATCTATTTTTTTAATTTTCACCCGTATACTCTGATTTAATTGTATCACATCTTCGACACTATTGATATACTTATCTGAAAGTTCTGAAATGTGAATCAATCCGTCTATATTTCCTTTAATATTTATAAAAGCTCCAAATGGCATAATTTTGACTACTTTTCCATCAAATACATCCCCCTCTTTTGGCTCATAGACTAATTCTAAAATTTTATCTGTAGCTTGTTTTACTTGAGCCATATCCTCTCCTGTTACAAAAACCTGCCCATTATCTTCTATATCTATTTTGACACCTGTTTCATCTATGATTGCATTAATTATTTTACCTCCTACTCCGATTACATCTCTAATTTTATTGGGGTTAATCATAAATGCTTCAATTTTAGGAGCATATTTAGAAACCTCGGCTCTTGGCTCATTAATAGTTCTTGCTAAAGTGTCAATAATAGTCATTCTAGCCACTCTGGCATCTTCTAAGGCTTCAACTAACATTTCCATTGACATACCTTGACCTTTAATATCCATTTGAATTGCATTTACTCCTTGTCTAGTACCTGCAACTTTGAAATCCATTTCACCAAAATGATCTTCCAGTCCTTGAATATCTGTCAAAATTTTATATTTACCATCTTGTTCTACAATACCCATAGCAATACCAGCTACAGAAGCTAATATAGGAACTCCTGCCGCGAGTAGCGCTAGAGTAGATGAACATACACTAGCCATAGAAGAAGAACCATTTGAACCTAGAACTTCCGTGACAATTCTAATTGTATAAGGGAAATCCTCAATATTAGGCAAAACTCCTTCTAATGCCTTCTCTACTAAAGCTCCATGACCTATTTCTCTTCTACCTGGACCTCTTAGTTGTCCCACTTCTCCTACTGAAAAAGGTGGAAAATTATAATGATGCATAAATCTTTTTCTGATTTCATCTTTCATTTCATCTATAATCTGAGCCTCTCCGGGAGAACCTAGAGTCAATATTGATAAAGTCTGAGTAGCTCCACGGTTGAATAAAGCCGAACTGTGTACTCGTGGTAAAATATCTATCTCAGCACTTAATTCACGAATTTCATCAAGAGCCCTGCCATCTGGTCTGATATCTTTTTCTAAAATACCTGCTTTGAAAACTTGATTCAGAGCTTTATCTAAAATTTGTTCAATCAAATTGTTATGTTCTGGATAAGCTTGATTTAATTCGGCTACTAATTGACTTTGGGCTTGCTGAGTTGCAATACTATCCCCATAGACTATTGATTCTAACTTACCCTGCATAATATTTTTGATACCGGCAATTATTTCAGAATTATTTTCTGATTGAGATAATTCTCTTTTGGCAACTCCAATCTTAGAGATAATATTATTTTGGAATTGAATCATTTTATTAATCTCAGAACTAACGGTATTAAAGGCTTCTAGCACAACAGTCTCTGGGATTTGCTTCCCTCCAAACTCCATCATAACCAGGCGGTTTTCAGAATTAAGAGTAATAATAGTGTCAAAGTCTCCAGCTTCTCTTTGGTCAAAAGATGGGTTGACAATTATCTCCCCGCCAACAGAAGCCACTCTCAGAGCAGCTACTGGACCATACCAAGGAATATCTGAGATAGACAAAGCTAAAGATGCCCCAAACAAAGCTACGGCATCGGGATCATTCCTATCATCCATCGAGAGAGTGGTCACTACTACTTGAATTTCATTACGAATAGATTGGTCAAAAAATGGTCTAATAGCTCTATCCACCAATCTACCGGTCAAAATAGAATCGTCACTTGGCTTTCCTTCTCTCTTTACAAAACGGCTACCTTTAATTTTATTATTAGCATAAAACTTCTCCTGATAATCTACGAATAATGGTAAATAATTAGAGTTAGCTGGCTTGTCAGACATTACTGCTGTCACCAAGACTGTAGTCTCCCCAAGAGAGACCATTACCGATCCATTAGCCTGCTTAGCTAATTTACCAATCTCTACTTTGAGATTTTGTCCTGCTATTTGTGTTTGATATATTTTGAAGTCCATATAAATAGGCTGAGCCTATGCTCTAAACCCAAGCTCTTTGACTGTTTTTTCGAATAGATTTAAATCTGTTTTCTTCAAGTAAGCTAGAATCTTTTTTCTTTGAGAAACCAATTGAATTAAGCCCTTTCTAGAATGAAAGTCTTTGCGGTTTTGCTTCAAATGCTCAGTTAAATAAGTAATTTTCTCTGTAATCAAAGCGATTTGCACAGGAGCTGAACCGTTATCATCTTGATGAGTTTTGAATTTACTAATAATTTGCTTTTTTGAGGCTGAATTTAACATAAATTAAAATATATTACCTTAATATTTAAAACAATTATAGCATAGTTTGAATTATATTGCAAGAGGAGGTGTAAAATTAATTATGAATTGTTAATTGTAAATGATGAATGAATGGGGGGTGAATTCTAAACCAAAAAGCCCTCCATTTCAGGAGAGCCTTTGGCAGTGGTAAAAATATTATTTAGACCACTTAGATTTGCTGGCATTCCAAGCTCCAATACCTCCACGGGAGATTTTGAAAGCCATGGCCTCAACATTAGCTTGGGCATCAAACGGAGTAACCCATTCTCTACCCATTTGTCTCAATGTACCAGCCCAAGTACCTCGAATAAATTGTCCACAACCAGAAGCAGTAGAGTTTTTATTCTTAGCTAGAGCATTACCTCCAGACTCGGCCTTAATAATTCTAGTCATCAAGGCAGCATCTACTCCGTATTTAGCGGCCATCTCAGGCACATAATCAAAACATGAACCTTGTGCAGGGATATTGCTTAACTCGGCTTCTACTGAAGCATAAAAAGCTTGCTTGGTCTGAGCTGTCACCTGCTTAACTTGAGCTTGCTTAGATTTCTCAGGCTCAGGTTTTGGGGTGATGATAGTTTCAACCGGATTAACTCCGTTGATAACTGAAGTGGTTGATTCAATATCAAAAGAATTCGCAACCACCGGCTCGACATTGGCTGGAATAACTCCTGTCATACCAACAATCGCAGCCATTACAATATATAATATATCCATCAAATAGGACAACTGATAACTTCTCTCTAACTTCAATCACAAACAGATTAGACCAATACAAAAATAGTCTTATGTTCAAGAGACGGACAAAAGTATATCATAAAATTGACAAAATGTCAATATATAGTACAATGTATTTCATAAGCCGAGGTGGTGAAATTGGTAGACACGCATGCCTTAGGAGCATGTATCTTATGATGTGGAGGTTCGAGTCCTCTCTTCGGCACCTAAAGAGAAAAGAAGAAGTATTATAGCTTCTTCTTTTGTTTTTATAGGAGTTGTAATCCTATAATCGATTATATACACAAAAAAGTAGTTATTTTGTCTCCCCTCGGAGGCTTTTGTCCCTCATATATTTATTTAGGGGTGGATATGGACACTATTGTATAAATGGAGCATATATGTATTTTTTAATAATATAAAATTATGATATAATTTAATTATTAACAATATCCCTTTACAGAATATATGGATACCTATATAGAAGCTAATCTTACAAAAAATGAGAGGATTGTTTATCAAACAAAATTTCATTGGATTATCTTTATTTCATTTAAATCAATTTTTACTCTATTTATACCTACTTTGGTTGATTTCTTAACTACTAAATTTATAGTTACTAATAAAAGAATTATAATGAAAGTGGGACTAATTCGTAGGAGAACAATCGAAATGAATATATACCAAGTAGAATCGGTAAGTGTATACCAAGGAGTTTTAGGTAGAATTTTAGAGTATGGAACAATTTCAGTTTCTGGTATTGGTGGATCTAGATTAACTTTTATAAAAATTGCTAATCCTCTTACATTTAAAAAAGCCTTTCACCGTATAAAATAAAAATATACTCCACCCCGTCAGGCAAGCCTGCCACCCACCTCCTAAATAAATATAGGAGGGACTAAAAGCCTATGCTACGAAAAATATGATAATTCGTAGGGGCATCACAAGCCCGAGGCGGATGTACTCAACCTTTCAGTCGCCTCGTCCACACCTATATTCTATGGGAGAAACTAATCTAAACTTATTTTTGTAAGATGTTTTTGGATAATGTCTTTAGAAATATCGTATCTTGGCATATAAATTACTTCTTCGGTATAATCTATGTCTTTGAAATAGGCTAATTGTGTACGGATAATTTTTTCATTGAGTTCATTGCCAAATATTGTTTTGGCTTTTGATATTATTGCATCTAATGTAAAATGTTTTAGTCCAAAATATATATCTACATAGTCTTTCCACTTAGACCTTCGGCTTAATGCATATATTTTCATTGCAAGCAGAGTTATGAGATCTGGGAGTTGTAAGCGATACTCAGCTTGTGCGAGATTATCTCTGATTGGGAATGGGTAGTATAAATAAGTGATTTTAACTCCTTTGGATATAAAGGTAAATTCATTGTCTTTATCTATTAGTATTTTATCAAAAGTTAGGTTTTTTCTGAGTTTATTTTTGAGAGAGTCCATACCAAATTCTTGGTCAATAAAAAAATCAAAGTCTATGGATTGTCTATGTCCTAGATGTAATGCTATTGCTGTACCTCCTACTAATAAAAAATCTTGGCTAATATGCTGAATATCTGGCAAAATATCTTTTTGCTCTGAGAATAAAATGTCTAGATATAGCTTACTTTGCATATTTTTGGAAATATAATGTGAAATAATTCTGTATCTCTGGTCTATAGTTATTACGGGTTTTTTGGATATCTTGTTGGAATATTTGGGCTATTTTTGGTAGTCCAAAGAGACTAGTCATATCTTTGAAATCTTGCCAGTCTCCATAATTTAATATAGTCTCTACGACTGAGTTGTCACTTAGCTTATTCAGGTCTTGTATATACCAGAATAGAGTATGTTTATCTTGTAAGAATTGCTCTCTAGTCATAGATAATATATTATTGATTACTAAATATATTATAGCATATTTTAAGTAAAATTGATATAGGTTTGGAGGGGCGAAAAGCATTCCACCCCGTCAGGCAAGCCTGCCACCCACCTCCTAAATAAATATAGGAGGGACTAAAAGCCCTCAAGAGGGGAACTTTAGATTGCTCCCGCTTCTTGCTTTTTTGGAGAAAATTCTTTATAATGAATTTAATATCTTATACAATTATCAATATGGCTTCAAAAAAACTAATTCAGATAGATAGTGTTTCCAAATATTTTAACTTACAGAGCAAGAATAATAGTCGCTCTGGTGGACAAATGGATGGGTTTCAAGCTTTTAAAACTACAGCTAACCCTGTACTCAAAGACCTCACTTTGGATATTGCTGAGGGGGAATGGATTGGTATTATTGGTAAAAATGGTAGTGGGAAAAGTACTTTTTTGAAACTTTTGGCTGGAATTCATACTCCTGATCAGGGTACTGTCAGGGTTGAAGGTTCTGTCTTGCCTTTTTTTGGACCTGATGAGATGCTGCACCCTGAGGGTAGAGCCGAGGATGCGGTGCTGGTGAAAGCTTTGCAAGTCGGTTTACCTCGCGAGGATATTGCTAAAATTTATAATAATATTATTAATTTCTCGGAATTACATGATTTTACCTCTCAGAAAATAAAATTCCTCTCTACAGGGATGAAAACTAGACTTATCTTGGGGTTAATTCTCAATATCAATGCTGATATTTATCTTTTTGATGAAATCCCTGCTACTACTGATGCTAATTTCCAAGCCAAAGTCAATAATCGCCTCCAGAGATTAAAACAAATGGGGAAAACCGCTATTATTGTCAGCCATAATATGGATGAAATTCAGCAACATTGTAATAAATGTATTCTGCTACACAAAGGTGAACTGGTAGCTTATGATAATACTGATACTATTTTGAGATTATATAATCAAATGTAATTAAGAGTTTTTTAGCTCTAATCTTGTAATAATTTATCAATTTCGTGGCGAAATCCTTTGATAGTACGAAAGTCGCGATAAATAGAAGCAAATCTAATATAAGCTACTTCATCAAACATCTTTAAATGCTTCAAAACCGTGTCTCCAATTTGTTTGGTCGAGATTTCTTTGGGGTCTTTTTTGAATAAATCTACTTCAATTTTGAGTATAAAGTCTCGGATTTTATCTTGGGTAAAGGGTCTCTTATGTAAGGAGATTGAGACAGCTTTGACTAGCTTTTCGGTGCTATATCTCTCTTTAATCCCTGATTTTTTGACTACCATTACATCTAAAACTTCTCTGGTCTCAGCGGTAGTAAAGCGATAATGGCATTTTTCACAAATTCGCCGTCGTCTCACAATAATAGAATCCCGAGACAATCTAGAATCAGTGATACGGGTGTCTATATGTGAGCATTGTGGGCATTTCATTTAGATTTAGAGCTAGATTTTTTGGCTGGAGACTTGAGAAAAGGGAAGAATAATACCGGTAAAATTGTCCAGAAAATTTGAAAAGATTCTTTGCTAAATAGAGATTGCTCGATTATGTTTAAAATTGATTTATCCTGGGTTTTGATGACACTCAAGACATTGACAAGTAATAAACCGACTACTGAGACTCCGAATAGCATATTTCGCCAAAGTGGCTTTTTAGCAATTGTAAGGCCACTAGATAAGGCTGAGGATTGTATAGCCCAGTTTAAGATTAGAGTAATTGCCAAGAATACTACTGCATCTCCCGGTAAATTACCAATTTTGGCAATTTCCCACGGATATACTGTCGATAAAACTTGTGCAATATAGAGGGCAATAGCGAGAATGAATATATCTTTGACTCCTTTTTTATAGATATAAAAAGACAATCCTAAAATCAATATTATACTGATCAATAGGTCTCCAGAGATGGAGGTTGGAGTAACTTTACCAAATAGAGATCCTAATGTATCCATAATTTTATATTTAAATTATATTTTTATTATATCACATTCCTTCAGATTGCAAATCTTTTAATAATTGTTGGGCTCGGCGAGATATATGTCTTGGAGTTATAATTCTAATCGTCACATACATATCCCCATTGCCTCTACCTTGTAAATGAGGCATTCCTTTTTCACGAAGCCGAAAAATTTCTCCCGATTGGGTATGTTTTGGGATTTTCAAATTCAATTCTCCAGCTAAAGTATCAATATCTACCTCACCACCTAATACGGCTGTGGTATAGACTATATCTTGGGTTAAATGAATATCATCTCCTCGTCTCTCAAACTTTTTATGAGGTTTGACTGATATATGAATATAAATATTTCCCTTAGCCCCACCATAAGGAGCGGCCTCACCCTCGCCTCGCATCTCTAAGGTCTGACCATTGGAAATTCCTTTTGGAATCTCGATTTTGATAGATTTCTTTTGTCGCTTGACACCGGTGCCTTGACAGCTTTTACAATTAGATTCTGGAATTGTACCTTTACCCTGACAAGTCCCACAAGTGACTCGTTGATTAAAAGTACCTAGCATAGTCCGTACCTGTTGCTCTACATAACCGTTCCCTCTACAAGTCGGGCATTGTTTAGTCTTTTTACCCTCAGCTCCAGTCCCATCACAAGCCTCACAAGTGGTATTAATATCCAAATCGATGGACTTAGAAATTCCTGTATAAGCCTCTTCTAAGCTAATATCTACGGCAAGTTCAATGTCTCTTCCCCGAGCCTGTCTCCTAGAGCCACCTCTGCCACCTCCAGCTCCGAATACATCTGAGAAAGCATCCTCAAATCCACCTCCACCAAAAGAAAACCCAGTCTGCCCAAAAATATCATCAAAAGAAAATCCCTGAGCTCCTCCTCCAAAACCAGAGAATCCTCCCGCTCCTCCTGTAGCTTGCTGATAATTGGAGCCAAATTGATTGTATTGCTGTCGTTTTTGTGGGTCGCTCAGAGTCTGATAAGCCTCATTAACCTCTTTGAATTTAGCCTCATCACCACCTTTTTTATCTGGATGATAAGTATGAGCTAATTTGCGATAAGCCTTCTTGATCTCAGCTTCACTCGCATCTTTGGACACTCCTAGTATTTGATAATAATCTTTTGCCATTGCGCTTAATATTTAATCATTTTATACAAAATATTATACAATATTAGCACTAATCTGTACAGAGTGCTATTTTGATGTGGGGAGTGTAGTTATCTGTCCCTCGCTTTTTAATCCGCCTACCTACGGCAGGTAAACCTTGGGTGGAGGTGAGTGTGGTCCCTCCCAAACAAGGTATGGGAGGGACAAAAGCCCTCAATGAAATCCGCCTTGGGCGGAGAGGGGAATTTTAATGCAATCCGCCTCCGGCATGTCTCCCCTACCAGCTCAAAGTTTCTTTTTCGGTATTTTTTTTGGTGAAATTTATAAATTTAGACTTAATGCTATTAGAGTGAATTATATTGGTAATAATTCTAATACCAAATTGAAATATCCCTATAAATGGTAAAAAGGTGAAGAATACTAATAAAGATACTATACCTCCCCAAAGCGGCCCGCTCATCCAAGGTGTCAAGAATCTATTACCATATTCAACTAAAGCCTGAGTGACTGGAGTATCTGGGGTAAGGTTGAGTTCGAATCTTTTGGATAATTCGGCTACTTGTTGTTTTATTACTTGTTCTTTATTGATATTCTTGAGATTCAAATCCTGATTTTCTAATTGTCCTGAAATATAATTTCCGACTGAGGTATTAGGATTGAAATCTGGACTTATTTGCTCTAATATTGGTATCCAAGCTTGTATTTGATTAGCAAGGAAGCTCTCTTCTAAAAATATTCCATTGGGGTTGGTCTTGAGTGTATTGCCATAAATAAAGACCGAAGTTAATAAAATTAGCCAGACTATAATACCCTTGGTATGAGGGAGAATTACAGTTTTGATTCGGAATTTAATATGATCCGCCATACTTTCATTGATATCTTTGATAGCTTTGAATAAAGTTTGTATACCTAGGACAAGAGTAAAGCCAATAATCAGGGCAGTGATGGGATCAAAGAATATCCCGATCAAAGCTAAAGGTAAAATTTGAATTAGTATGAATTTAGTAATACTATGTGGCATTTGTTCTATACAAGTATACCAGCTGAGAGTCGCAATGTACAAAATTCCCAATATCCCAGCAATTAGCCCTCCTGTCCAAATTGATATATGCCCCAAAACAGATAAGGCTATAGTTGATACAGTTAACCAGAGTAATATAGCTGTAATACTTTCTATTATAATTATTTTTTTATTCTGCATAGATTTTATTTATTATCGTGAAAATTGTTTTTCGAACCAGTCTCTATCTAATTGTACCATAGTTGGCCGACCATGACAGCAAGCAAAGCCAAAATCTGTTTTGGAAGCTGATTGAATTAGTGCCTCTATTTCTGATTGTGTCATACTGTAGCCGGCTTTAATAGCTGATTTACAAGCAACGGTCTTCAGTAATTCTACTCTTAGTTCAGATAATTCCATAGTCTGGCCTCTCTCTTGAATTTGAGCGATTAGAGTTTTGATATGATCTTCTGTCTTTTGAGTTTTGGATAGAAATGTTGGTACGGCTCTAATTATAATTTCATTTGCCCCAAAATCATCTACCTCAAATCCTGGGAGTTGGGTTAAAACTTCTATAGTTATATCTTTCTCAGATTGTGGAACACTGATAGCAATTGGGAATAATAGGGCTTGCGACTTGACTGGCTCGTCTTGATTCATCAATTGCTCTAAAATTACCTTCTCATGCACCGCATGTTGGTCTAAAATCATAATTCCATTTTGATTGGGATATACTATATAGGTGTCAAAAATATGTAAAAAATCAGGTTTTATAGTCTCGGCTTCTAATAATTCCCTGAACTTTGGTTGTATATTATGAAAATTATATTGAGCTTTTGGTATTTGTTTGGGGGAATATTGAGCAAAATTATTCTCAGCCACTTGAGGTTTCTGATAGGTCTTTACAGCGTCATTATAGGGCTTAAAATTATAGTTTTGAGTCTGATTAGATTTTGGGCTTAAATTGTCTGGATTTGGATTAGATTGCGTGGATTGTGGTTTTAGAACAATATCAAAGGCTGACTTCTGCAAAGTATCTCGGATTAGATATTTGACTGTCTGGAATACGGCTCTATCATCAGTGAATTTGACTTCGGTTTTCCTTGGATGCACATTTACATCTAATTCTTGCGGTGGGATAAATATAGACACAAAGGCAAAAGGATAATGCCCAACTTCTAACATAGTGTCAAAACCTTGCTGAATAGCTTTGTTAATAAGTGTTTGTATGACAGGGCGATTATTGATAAAAATATGATATTGAGCTGATTTTTTAGAAATTCTAGGATGCCCGATATAGCCGATGGCTTTGAGATTATGTTTTTGGGAATCTACTAATAATAAATATTCTGAATCTTGGACTTTGAGTATATTGATGGTTCTAGTTAATAAATCACTGGACTTGACATTGATTAGCTCCCGATTTTGAGATTTATAGATAAAAGCTACTTCTGGATGAACTAAAGCTATTTCTTCTATAATTTTGGTAATATGAGATAATTCGGTGGCATTGGTTTTGAGGAATTTTTTCCGGGCAGGAACATTATAGAATAAATTCTTGATTGTAATAGTAGTACCTGTATTGGCTTTGGCGACTGCTTTTATCTCAGGTATATGTGGATTGTAAAAATATCCTGTTTTGTCTAAGTTGGTTTTGGTCACTAATTCCACTTGCGAGACAGCTTGAATACTAGACAAAGCCTCACCTCGAAATCCCATAGTAGATAGGGCTTGTAAATCCTCAATTTTCTCAATTTTGCTGGTAGCATGTCTTTTGAATAAATTCTCAAAGTCATCTTTAGCAATCCCAGAGCCATTATCTTTGATAGTAATTTCAGTCAAACCCGCATCTAAGACTTCAATCTGAATTTCTGTCGCTCCAGCATCCAGAGAATTCTCCACCAATTCCTTCACAATAGAAGCTGGCCGCTCCACCACTTCTCCGGCGGCAATTTGATTGATTATATTTTTGGGTAATAAATTTATCATAGTGGATTGTTTTTTTGTAATTCATCTAATATGGACATAGCCTGTAGTGGGGTTATGTCATTGAGATTATAAGAGTGTATATCTTGTAAAAGATTATTATACTGCTCGGGCTCGGAGCTAGTCTCTTGTATTTGATTATCATTAGGGCTTAAGGTTTCTAAGAACGATAATTGAGATTTTTTTTGCTCATAGTGTATCAGAGCCCTTTTAGCTAATTCTAACACATCTGAGGGAAATCCCGCTAATTTGGCAATGGCAATACCATAACTTTTATTCGCCCCACCTTGCTCTATGCGATGTAGGAATATAATATCCTCTGTATTATCTTGGATTAGCACCTGATAATTCACCACTCCTGACAATTCGGCTTCTAGGCTCAATAATTCGTGATAGTGAGTAGCAAAGAGAGTTCTCGCCCTAATTGTATTATGAATATATTCAATCAGAGCTTTGGCTATACTCATCCCATCATAGGTAGAAGTACCACGCCCCACTTCATCCAAAATAATCAGACTAGACTTGCTAGCATTATGTAGAATATTGGCAACTTCCAACATCTCTACCATAAAAGTACTATGCCCCTCACTCATATTATCCGAAGCTCCAACTCGGGTGAAAATTCTATCCACCACCCCAATCTCAGCACTATTAGCTGGTACAAAATACCCGATTTGAGCCAATAGTACTATCAAAGCCACCTGTCTAATATAAGTAGATTTACCCCCCATATTCGGACCCGTGATTAACATCAAAGAGTGATCTGGCTCGGCTAATTTAGAATCATTAGCCACATATTCGGTGATTAACTGCTCTAGCACTGGATGCCGACCAGATTCTATATGCAAATTTTGATTTTTAGTAATTTTGGGGCGAGTATAATTCCAATCTAGTGCTAATTTAGCTCCGGCTTGAATACAATCAATATAGGCAATGGTTTTGGAAATAGTATAAATTTGCTCCGCCTCGGCTATAATAGCCTGTCTTAATTCCTCAAATACAATTTGCTCTAAATTGAGTAACTCCGCCTCTGAACTGAGAATTTTCTCTTCAAATTCTTTGAGCTCTGGGGTAATATATCTCTCAGCATTAGCTAAAGTTTGCTTTTTGATATAATTGTCTGGTAAAATTTGATTTTTATAAGCATTGCTAATCTCTATATAATAGCCAAAGACTTTATTATATTTAACCTTGAGAGAATTGATACCTGTCCGTGCTTGTTCCTGAACCTGCAATTTCAAGAGATAATCTTTACCCCCTTGACTCAAATTTAATAATTCATCTATATCTTGCCTATAGCCTCGGGCCACAAGTCCCCCATCCCGAGCTAAAATTGGCACATTTTCTTGCAAGGCTTTTTGTAATTCTTGCCGTAAAGATTCTAATTTTAATAAAGCTTTTTGGGCTGGTTTGACATAAGAGCCCTGATCTAATTCTAGAATTGAGGCAATATGATTAAAGCTTTTGGATAATAATAACATATCCCTCGGACCACCCACATTACTAGAGAGCCTGGCTAAAACCCGCTCTATATCTACAATTTGAGGCAAGAGTTCTCTGATTGAAGTGATTAAGTTGGAGTTGTCTAGATAATTCTGTATATGCTCTTGACGAGTATTGATGGGCTTGATATCTAGAAGTGGAGATAATATCCAAGACCTTAGCATTCTAGAGCCCAGAGGGTTTTTGGTATAATTAATAGCCTGATAAAAAGTCTTGCCCTTTTGACTCGCTCTTGGTAATTGGAATAATTCTAAATTCTGAATAGTTTGGCTATCTAATCTCATATATTGAGCTAGGGAAATTGGCTTTAATCTAGTGATATGTTTCAAATCCTCCTGTTGAGTATAGGTAAGATAAGTAAACAAAGCTCCCGCCGGAGACAATCTCATATCATCAATTTCAAAACCAAAACCTGTCATACTACTAATGCCAAAATGCTTAGTCAGCACTTCAATCGCCCGCTCCAATTGAAAATTCCATTTAGACTCAGTCACAATTCTAATATTGAGTTTTTGGAGCTTTTCTAAAAGCGAGCTATTCTCTGGGATAATAATTTCTTTGACTTGTCTAGATTGCAAAATATCCTTAAGTTCTACCTCCATAAACTCACCCACCTCAAAAAGTCCAGTTCCCAGATCAGCTAAAGCCAGATATACTAGCCCCTTATATGTACTGATACTAGCTATATACCTTGATTCAGTAGCTTCTATATCCAATAGAGCCGTCCCCGGAGTGATAACTTTGACCACTTTTCGAGTCACCAAACCCTTAGCATCCTGAGCTGAGACCTGTTGTTCACATAAAGCCACCGAATATCCCGCCTTGATTAGCTTCTGAATATATTGAGCAGACGAGTGATAAGGCACACCACACATCGGAATTACCCCATCTACTGTATTCTTCCTTGCAGTCAAGACTAAGTCTAGGATTGGAGCTGCTAACTTCGCATCCTCTGCAAACATTTCATAAAAATCCCCCAGCCGAAAGAACAAAATATCATTGGGATAATCTTTTTTTATTTCATAAAACTGAGTCATCATCGGCGAGGGCATATCGACACATCCTTAAAGTATATATTATTTTATATTTATTATATCAAATTTATAATGATTAGTCGAAAAAGAATTCCCGCGATTGCAGGGGATGTGTGGGGAGATTGGGTGTATAATTAAAAAAACTATGTTTTGAAATTAAATATTACTATAGACTAAATTTTATTTAAACTCTATCCGCCTCCAGCCACTCCCGTATAAATACAACAGTGACCACCTCCCCCTCCACCCAAGGCGGATTGAAAAAGGGAGGACAGAATACCTCCACCCCGTCCACTCCCAAACTAAAGTATGGGAGTGACCACCCCTCAAGAGGGGAATTTAAAAACAGTCCAAACGGACTGTTTCTCTATTTGTACTAGGAGAGGGACTTGGTCACAAGTAATTTTCCTGACGGAAAATTCTCGCGACCCCGTCTCGCGGTGTTCGCCTTGTGCTTCGCACAAACTCACACATCGCTCCGACCTTCAAGTCCCAAAAAACAGTCCAAACGGACTGTTTCTCTATTTGTACTAGGAGAGGGACTTGGTCACAAGTAATTTTCCTGACGGAAAATTCTCGCGACCCCGTCTCGCGGTGTTCGCCTTGTGCTTCGCACAAACTC